>Ga0079992_129095_pt1 | contig 128668 bp, 148 predicted proteins | sample FaiFalFF_MnMetaG_3_FD_69197 | JGI IMG/M metagenome (GOLD analysis project Ga0079992, IMG submission 69197) | Freshwater microbial communities from Yellowstone National Park, Wyoming, USA - Fairy Falls B (FF_Mn_B) MetaG (SPADES assembly) (version 2) | ecosystem: Environmental > Aquatic >...
TTTGCGGTTTGCCATCCGGGAGGGTGGGCGGACCGTGGGCGCCGGCGTGGTCACCAAGATCCTGGAGTGAGGTGAAGGGGGAGGGCCTCCTCCCCCCAAGAAGCGAGGTGAGGCATGGCCAGCGAGGTCCGCATCAAGATCCTCTTGGAGTGCACGGAGTGCAAGCGCCGCAACTACGCCACCGAGAAGAACAAGCGCAACACCCCCTCCAAGCTGGAGCTCAGGAAGTACTGCCCTTGGTGCGATAAGCACACGGTGCACCGGGAAGTGAAGGTCTGATGTTGGCCCGGATCGTCCGCTACTTTCAGGAGGCCCGGGCCGAGCTGGCCCGGGTCACCTGGCCCACGCGGGAGCAGGTCATTGAGGGGACCCAGGCCATCCTGATCTTCACCCTGGTGGCCATGGTCATCCTGGGCCTTTACGACCTGGTCTTCCGCTTCCTGATAGGGCTTTTGCGATGAGCATTGAATGGTACGCGGTCCACACCTACGTGGGGCAGGAGGAGAAGGCCAAGGCCAACCTGGAGAAAAGGGTGAAGGCCTTCGGCATGGAGGACAAGATCTTCCAGGTCCTCATCCCCACGGAAGAGGTGGTGGAGGTGCGCGAAGGGGGGAAGAAGGAGGTCGTCAAGCGCAAGCTCTTCCCCGGCTACCTCTTCGTCCAGATGGACCTGGGGGACGAGGAGGAGCCCAACGAGGCCTGGGAGGTGGTGCGGGGAACCCCCGGCATCACCGGCTTCGTGGGGGCGGGCCACCGCCCGGTGCCCCTTTCCCCGGACGAGGTGCGGCACATCCTCGAGGTCTCCGGCCTCCTAGGCAAGAAGGAGGCCCCCAAGGCCCAGGTGGGCTTCCGGGAGGGGGATCAGGTAAGGGTCGTCTCCGGCCCCTTCGCCGATTTCACCGGCACCGTGACCGAGATCAACCCCGAGAAGGGCAAGGTCAAGGTCATGGTCACCATCTTCGGGCGTGAGACCCCTGTGGAGCTGGACTTCTCCCAGGTGGTCAAGGCCTAAAGGCGTTCGCACCCCCAAGTTGGGGGGAGCCTAGGAGGGAAAAATGAAGAAGATCGTTGCCGTAGTCAAGCTGCAGCTGCCCGCGGGCAAGGCCACGCCCGCGCCCCCGGTGGGGCCCGCTTTGGGCCAGCACGGGGCCAACATCATGGAGTTCGTCAAGGCCTTCAACGCCGCCACGGCCAACATGGGGGACGCCATCGTCCCGGTGGAGATCACCATCTACGCCGACCGCTCCTTCACCTTCATCACCAAGACCCCTCCCGCCAGCTACCTGATCCGCAAGGCGGCGGGGCTGGAGAAGGGCGCCCACAAGCCCGGCCGGGAGAAGGTGGGGCGGATCACCTGGCAGCAGGTGCTGGAGATCGCCAAGCAGAAGCTCCCCGACATGAACACCACCGACCTGGAGGCCGCCGCCCGGATGATCGCCGGCTCGGCCCGCTCCATGGGGGTGGAGGTGGTGGGTATGCCGGAGGTGAAGGATGCCTAAGCACGGCAAGCGCTACCGGGCCCTTCTGGAGAAGGTGGACCCGGGCAAGGTCTACACCATTGACGAGGCCGCCCGTCTGGTGAAGGAGCTGGCCACCGCCAAGTTTGACGAGACGGTAGAGGTCCACGCCAAGCTGGGCATTGACCCCCGCAAGTCCGACCAGAACGTGCGCGGCACCGTCTCCCTCCCCCACGGCCTCGGCAAGCAGGTCCGGGTCCTGGCCATCGCCAAGGGGGAGAAGATCAAGGAGGCGGAGGAGGCCGGGGCCGACTACGTGGGCGGCGAGGAGATCATCCAGAAGATCCTGGACGGCTGGATGGACTTTGACGCCGTGGTGGCCACCCCCGACGTGATGGGGGCCGTGGGCTCCAAGCTGGGCCGCATTCTGGGTCCCAGGGGCCTTCTGCCCAACCCCAAGGCGGGGACCGTGGGCTTCAACATCGGGGAGATCATCAAGGAGATCAAGGCGGGGCGGATTGAGTTCCGCAACGACAAGACCGGGGCCATCCACGCCCCCGTGGGCAAGGCCAGCTTCCCTCCTGAAAAGCTCGCCGACAACATCCGGGCTTTCATCAAGGCCCTCGAGGCCAGCAAGCCCGAGGCGGCCAAGGGCACCTTCCTGCGCTCGGTCTACGTGACCAGCACCATGGGGCCCAGCATCCGCATCAACCCCCACTCCTAAAGGACGCCCCGGCCCGGGGTCTTCTTGACTCCGGGCCCTTTACTGCGTACACTCCTCTGTGGCACCCCGGGCGCGTGGGCGCCCAGGCCAAAGACAGCGGGGGGCTCAGGCCTTAAACATCCCGCCGAGGCGCTTGAGGGGGAGCGTTTCGCAAAATCCCAAGAAATCGGTCGGGGTTCCCCTGCCCCAAAAGGGAGGAAGGCGTGCCAAACAAGCGCAACATCGCTCTTCTCGCCGCCCTCAAGGAGAACCTTGAGCGGGCTAAGGGCTCCTTCTTCCTGGTGAACTACCAGGGGCTATCCGCCAAGGAAACCCACGCCCTGCGCCAGGCGCTAAAGGAGAAAGGGGCCAGGCTCTTCGTGGCCAAGAACACCCTGATCCGCATCGCCCTGGAGGAGCTGGGCCTGCCCAAGCTGGACGGGCTCTCCGGCCCCAGCGCCGTGGTCTTCTACCAGGACCCGGTGGCCGCGGCCAAGGCCCTGCGGGAGTTCTCCGAGAAGAACCCCAAGGGCATCCCCGAGGTCAAGGGCGGGCTTCTGCAGGGGCAGGTGCTCTCGGCCAAGGACCTTTTGGCCCTGGCGGAGCTCCCCACCATGGACGAGCTCCGGGCGGAGCTTGTGGGCGTGCTGCAGGCCCCCATGGCGGAGCTTGTGGGCGTCTTGGGTGGCGTGGCCCGCGAGCTGGTGGGCATCCTCGAGGCGTACGCGGAGAAGAAGGCGGCTTAGGAGGTAGAAGATGGCTTTGGACATTGAACGCATCAAGGAAGAGCTTTCCCAGGCGACGGTTTTGGAACTCAAGCAGCTCATTGACGTCCTCAAGGAGGCTTGGGGCGTGACCGCCGCAGCCCCCGTGGCCGTGGCCGCCGCGCCCGCCCAGGCCCAGGCGGCGGCCCCCGTGGAGGAGAAGACCGAGTTTGACGTGATCCTCAAGGAGGCCGGGGCCAAGAAGCTGGAGGTCATCAAGGAGCTTCGGGCCATCACCGGGCTCGGCCTCAAGGAGGCCAAGGACCTGGCCGAGAAGGGCGGCCCCATCAAGGAGGGCGTGCCCAAGGCCGAGGCCGAGGAGATCAAGAAGAGGCTGGAGGCCGTGGGCGCGGTGGTGGAGCTGAAGTAACGCCGCACCACGGGGTGCCCCCCGGGGCCTAGGCCCCGGGGCTTTCTTATAGTGGGGGCATGGAGCTTCCCCGCGTGGTGGTGGGGCTTTCCGGGGCCAGCGGCATGCCCTACGCCCTGGACCTCCTTCAGGCGCTGGCCCCTCTGGCCGAGGTCCACCTGGTCCTCTCCCAGGGGGCCAAGCGGGTCCTGTGGGAGGAGATGGGCCTAAGCCCCAAAGACCTCTACCCCCTGGCGGCCCGGGTGTACAAGGACAGCGACCTGGGGGCCCCCATCGCCTCCGGCTCCTTCCAGACCCGGGGGATGGTGGTGATCCCCTGCTCCGCCACCACCCTGGCCAAGGTGGCCCACGGCCTGGCGGACACCCTCCTCACCCGGGCCGCCTACGTGCACCTCAAGGAAAGGCGGCCCCTGGTCCTGGTACCCCGGGAGACCCCCCTGCCCCTCCCCACCCTGAGGGCCATGGTCCAGGCGGCGGAGGCCGGGGCCCTGATCCTTCCCGCAAGCCCCGGGTTTTACCACCGCCCCAAGGAGATCGCCGACCTTCTGGGCTTCGTCACCCAGCGCATCCTGGACCACCTGGGCCTTCCCGCCAGGCGGGTTTTCCGGTGGGGCGAGGGGGAGGCCCCGGGGTGATGTGACGCTTTTTCGCCGGCTTACGGTAGTACGATAGGGTGGATGACGCTCACCCAAGAGCAGAAGATGGTCCTGGACACGGTCCGTCAGGTGGCCAAGGAGGTCCTCTACCCCCTGGCCCCGGAGTACGACCGCACGGGCCAGTACCCTTGGCCTCAGCTCAGGGCCTTAGGGGAGCTGGGCTTTTTGGGCATGACCACGCCCGAGGCCTGGGGCGGGGTGGGGCTGGACTCCGTGACCTGGGTCCTGGCCCTGGAGGAGATCGCCGCCGCCGATCCCAGCGTGGCCGTCATCGTCTCGGTCACCTCGGGCCTTCCCCAGTACATGCTCCTCCGCTTCGGCACCGAGGCCCAGAAAAGGCGTTACCTGGTGCCCCTGGCCAAAGGGGAGTGGATCGGGGCCTTCTGCCTCACCGAGCCCCAGGCGGGCTCGGATGCCAAGAGCCTTCGCGCCGAGGCCAGGCGGGTCCCCGGGGGCTTCGTCCTAAACGGGGTGAAGAGCTGGATCACCTCCGCCGGCCAGGCCCACCTCTACGTGGTCATGGCCCGCACCGAGAAGGGCATCAGCGCCTTTTTGGTGGAGAAGGGCACCCCCGGCCTCTCCTTCGGCCCCCCTGAGGAGAAGATGGGCCTGCACGCGGCCCACACCGCCGAGGTGCGCCTCGAGGAGGTCTTCGTTCCCGAGGAGAACCTTCTGGGGGAGGAGGGGCGGGGGCTCACATACGCCCTGGCGGGCCTGGACTCGGGGCGCGTGGGCGTGGCGGCCCAGGCGGTGGGCATCGCCCGGGGGGCCTACGAGATCGCCAGGGCCTACGCCGACCAAAGGGAGCAGTTTGGGAAGAAGCTGAGGGAGCACCAGGCCATCGCCTTCAAGATCGCCGACATGCACGTGAGCATCGAGGCGGCCCGGGCCCTCACCCTGAGGGCGGCGGAGAAGAAGGACCGGGGGGAGCGCTTCACCCTCGAGGCCAGCGCCGCCAAGCTCTTCGCCAGCCGGGTGGCCGTGGAGGTGACCCGGGAGGCCGTCCAGGTTCTGGGCGGTTACGGCTACCACCGGGACTACCGGGTGGAGCGCTACTACCGGGACGCCAAGGTCACGGAGATCTACGAGGGGACCTCGGAGATCCAGCGCCTGGTCATCGCCCGGGAGCTTTACCGCTAAGTACCCCGCCACGGCGAAAGCCGCAGCGGGGGCCCCAAAAGGCCATTCCTAGCCCTGGCTCGGGCTTCCTGTGTTGTAGAACCAAAGTGCGGGCACTTAGCCCCCTTTCCTTTCTCCTATCCAGGGATTAGGGTGGAAAAGGTATGCTCCGCCGCCTCCTTGGCCTCTCCCGCCCCCTCTACTGGCTCTACGAGAGGCGCCTCCTCAAGGAGGTCAAAGGAGGCCCCATGCCCCGGCACCTGGGCCTCATCCTGGACGGAAACCGCCGCTACGCCCGGGCTTTGGGGCTTGCCCCCACCCAGGGGCACGAGTTCGGGGTGCAGAAGGCCTACGAGGTCCTGGAGTGGTGCCTGGAGATGGGGATCAGAACGGTCACCGTCTGGGTCTTCTCCACGGAGAACTTCCGGCGCCCCCCCGAGGAGGTGGAGGCCCTCATGGGCCTTTTCGTGCGGGAGGCGGAGAGGATGGCGGAGGACCACCGCATCCTGGAAAACCAGGTCCAGGTGCGCTTCATCGGGCGCCGGGAGGGGTTCTCCCCGGAGGTGCGGGCAGCCATGGAGCGCCTCGAGGCCCGGACCCGGCACCACCAGGGCATGGTCCTCAACATCGCCATGGGCTACGGAGGGCGGGAGGAGATCGTGGACGCCGTGAAAAGCCTCCTCCTGGAGGCCGAGGAGCGGGGCCTTTCCCCCAAGGAGGTGGCCGAGGCCCTCACCGCCGAGGAGATCGGCAAAAGGCTTTACACGGCCGGCCTTCCCGACCCCGACTTCATCATCCGCACCTCGGGGGAGATTAGGCTTTCCGGCTTCCTCCTCTGGCAGTCCGCCTACTCGGAGTTCTACTTCGCCGATGTGCTGTGGCCCGAGTTCCGCAAGATAGACTTCCTCCGCGCCCTCAGGAGCTACCAGGCCCGGGAGAGGCGGTTTGGGCGTTGACAAAAGGAGGGGCTTCGTATATCCTTACCCCCAAGATGCTGGCCCGTGAGAAAAAACTCGGTCGCCGGGGGTTAGGATAGCCCTCTAAGGGTTTCCCTATCCCCCGGCCCGAGTTCGGGCCGGTTTTCGTTTAGGGAGGGGCGCATGCGGGAATGGAAGATTATAGACTCCACCTTGAGGGAAGGCGAGCAGTTTGAAAGGGCCAACTTTTCCACCCAGGACAAGATAGAGATCGCCAAGGCCCTGGACGAGTTTGGGATTGAGTACATTGAGGTCACCACCCCCATGGCCTCCCCCCAGTCCCGCAAGGACGCCGAGGTCCTGGCCTCCTTGGGCCTCAAGGCCAAGGTGGTGACCCACATCCAGACCCGGCTGGACGCCGCCAAGGTGGCGGTGGAAACGGGGGTCCAGGGGATTGACCTCCTCTTTGGCACCAGCAAGTACCTGCGGGCGGCCCACGGCCGGGACATCCCCCGGATCATTGAGGAGGCCCGGGAGGTGATCGCCTACATCCGGGAAAAGGCTCCCCACGTGGAGGTGCGCTTCTCCGCCGAGGACACCTTCCGCTCCGACGAGCACGACCTCCTGACCATCTACCAGGCCGTCGCCCCCTACGTGGACCGGGTGGGCCTGGCGGACACCGTGGGCATCGCCACCCCCCGGCAGGTCTACGCCCTGGTGCGGGAGGTGCGGCGGGTGGTGGGGCCCGAGGTGGACATTGAGTTCCACGGCCACAACGACACGGGGTGCGCCATCGCCAACGCCTTTGAGGCCATAGAGGCCGGGGCCACCCACGTGGACACCTCCATTCTGGGGATCGGGGAGCGGAACGGCATCACCCCCTTGGGAGGGTTTCTGGCCCGCATGTACACCCTCCAGCCCGAGTACGTAAGCCGGAAGTACAAGCTGGACATGATCCCCGAGCTGGACCGGATGATCGCCAGGATGGTGGGGGTGGAGATCCCCTTCAACAACTACATCACCGGGGAGACCGCCTTCAGCCACAAGGCGGGGATGCACCTGAAGGCCATCTACCTGAACCCCGAGTCCTACGAGCCCTACCCTCCCGAGGTCTTCGGGGTCAAGCGGAAGCTCATCATCGCCTCCAAGCTCACGGGCCGCCACGCCATCAAGGCCAGGGCGGAGGAGCTGGGCCTCCACTACGGGGAGGAGGAGCTCCACCGGGTCACCCAGCACATCAAGGCCCTGGCGGACCGGGGGCAGCTTACCCTCGAGGAGCTGGACCGGATCCTGAGGGAGTGGATCACGGCATGAGGCTAGATCTGGCGGAACTCTTCCTCGGTGAGGCCGGCATCGCGCAGGATGCGCTTAAAGGTGCCCTTGGGAAGCTCCCCGCTGTGGAAGGGCACCACCACGATGCGGTCATCGGGGTGGGCGTAGAGCCGGTGTCCTCCCTTGGCCATGCGCTCCACGAAACCGAGGCGGCGGAGCTTCTGGGCCACCTCTTCCGGCCTAGGCGGCATCCACGCCCACCTCTACCGCTTGCACGTCTGGGGGAAGCGGCCTGCCCTCGGCCCTCAGGAAGGTCAGGACGAGCTCCAGGGCCTCTTTGGCGCGCGCCAAGGCCTCCTCTGGGCTTTGGCCGAAGGAGTGGGCTTGGGGTACTGCGGGAAACTCGGCGATCCAGGTTCCCGGGGTTTCCGGGTCCGGGTAGAGGAGGGCGGTGTACTTGGGCATACCCTCAGTATAGGAGGTGCGTGTGGGACAGACGCTAGCGGAAAAGATCCTCTCCCACAAGGCGGGAAGGCGGGTGGAGGCGGGGGAGCTTCTGGTGGTGGAGGTGGACCAGGTGATGGTGGTGGACTCCATCGCCGGGAGCTTCTTCAAGCGCCTGGACTACCTGGGGGCCACGCCCCGCTACCCGGAAAGGGTCTCCATCGTCATAGACCACGTGGCCCCGGCGGCCAACCTCGAGGTGGCCAAGGCCCAGAAGGAGATCCGGGAATGGGGAAAGAGGCATGGCATCCGGGTCTTTGACGTGGGCCGGGGGGTGTGCCACCAGGTCCTCATAGAGGAGGGGCTCGCCCAGCCGGGCTGGATTGTGGTGGGCTCGGACAGCCACTCCACCACCTACGGGGCGGTGGGGGCCTTCGGCACGGGGATGGGGGCCACGGACATCGCCCTGGCGGCCGCTTCGGGCCGCACCTGGCTTCGGGTCCCCGAGAGCGTCAAGGTGGTCTTCCGGGGAAGCCTCCCCAAAGGGGTCACGGCCAAGGACGCCGCCCTGGAGATGGTGCGCCGCCTCACGGCGGAGGGGGCCACCTACATGGCGGTGGAGATCCACCTCCTGGACGGGGCCGAGGCCCTCACAAGGGGCGAGCGCATGACCCTGGCCAACCTCACCGTGGAGGCCGGGGCCAAGGCGGGCCTGGTGGTGCCCAGCGGGGAGATCCTGGAGATGTACCGGGTCCCCGACTGGCTCTACCCCGACCCCGATGCCCGCTACCGGGAGGTGGTGGAGATAGACCTTTCCTCCCTCACCCCCAGGGTTTCCGTGCCCTTTTACGTAGACAACGTCCACGAAGTGGCCGAGGTCAGGGGCAAGCGGGTGGACCAGGTCTTCATCGGCACCTGCACCAACGGGCGCATTGAGGACCTGAGGGCCGCCGCCGAGGTGCTTAAGGGGCGGCGCGTGGCCCCCGGGGTGCGGCTTCTGGTGATCCCCGCCTCCAGCCAGGTCCTGGAGGAGGCCGCCAGGGACGGCACCCTCCTTGCCCTCCTCGAGGCCGGGGCCACCATCGGCACCCCGGGGTGCGGTCCCTGCATGGGGCGGCACATGGGGGTTCTGGCCCCCGGGGAGGTCTGCGTCTCCACCTCCAACCGCAACTTCCGCGGGCGCATGGGGGCCCCGGACGCCGAGATCTACCTGGCAAGCCCCAGGGTGGCCGCCGCCAGCGCCGTGGCCGGGTACATCGCCACGCCGGAGGATCTGGATGCGGGAAGCCTGGCGTAGCTTTAAGGAGGAGGGCCGAAAGGAGGTCTATGCCTAAGGTTTTCAAGTTCGGCGACCACATCAACACCGACGACATCCTGCCCGGCAAGTACGCCCCCTTCATGGTGGGGGAGGACCGGTTCCACCTCTACGCCTTCGCCCACCTGCGGCCCGGCTTCGCCCAGGAGGTGCGGCCGGGGGACATCCTGGTCTTCGGGCGGAACGCCGGGCTTGGCTCTAGCCGCGAGTACGCCCCGGAGGCCCTGAAGCGCCTGGGGATCCGGGCGGTCATCGCCAAGAGCTACGCCCGCATCTTCTTCCGCAACCTGGTGAACCTGGGCATCGTTCCCTTTGAGTCGGAGGAGGTGGTGGATGCGCTAGAGGACGGGGACGAGGTGGAGCTGGACCTGGAAGGGGGGGTTTTGTTTAGGGGAGAGGAGCGTTTCCCCCTCAGGCCCCCGCCCCCCTTCCTCCTGGAGGCCCTCAAGGAGGGCTCCCTCCTGGACTACTACAAGAAGCACGGGCGCTTCCCGGGGGAGTAGACTTGAGGCATGGAGGACCTGGAGATCACCTGTCCGGTGTGCGGCGAGGTCAGCGTGGCGCTGGCCGAGGATCTGGAGACCCTCGAGGTGGGGGACGTGCTGGAGTGCGAGGCCTGCGGGGCCTTTTTGGAGGTGGTCTCCCTGGACCCCCTGGAGCTGGAGGTCTCGGAGGGCGGTCTGGAGGGCTTCTTCGTGGACTGCCCCCGGTGCGGCTACACCTTGGAGGTTTCCGAGGAGGAGGCGGGGCAGGAGGTGGAGTGCCCCGAGTGCGGTTTCCGCTTTGTGCCTGACTGGAGCGAGGTAGAGGAGGTAGAGGAGGACGAAGAATGACGGCCACTTGCCCTGAGTGCGGCGCGGAGCTTAGGCTGGAGAACCCGGAACTGGGCGAGCTCGTGGTCTGCGAGGAGTGCGGGGCGGAGCTGGAGGTGGTCTCCCTGGACCCCCTGCGCCTGGAGCCCGCCCCCGAGGAGGCCGAGGACTGGGGGGAGTGAGCCCCCCGCTGAGCCGGGGCCGGACAGAGTCCGGCCCCACCCCTTAAGCCGCCATGCTGGCCATCCTTTACGACCGCGTCCGCCCCGACGAGAAGATGCTCTTTGAGCGGGCCGAGGCCCTGGGCCTCCCCTTCAAAAAGGTCTACGTCCCCGCCCTGCGCATGGTGCTGGGGGAGAGGCCCAAGGAGCTGGAAGGGGTCACCGTGGCCCTGGAGCGGTGCGTGAGCCAAAGCCGCGGCCTGGCCGTGGCCCGCTACCTGACCGCTTTGGGCATCCCCGTGGTCAACCGGCCCGAGGTCATAGAGACCTGCGGGGACAAGTGGGCCACCAGCGTCGCCCTGGAGCGGGCGGGCCTGCCCCAGCCCAAGACCGCCCTCCTCACCGAGGCCGAGGAGGCCCTTAAGCTCATGGAGGCCTGGGGCTACCCCGTGGTCCTAAAGCCGGTGATCGGGAGCTGGGGGCGCCTCCTCGCCAAGATCACCGACCGGGAGGCGGCGGAGGCCATCTTGGAGCACAAAGAGGTCCTGGGGGGCTTCCAGCACCAGCTCCTTTACATCCAGGAGTACGTGAAGAAGCCCGGCCGGGACATCAGGGTCTTCGTGGTGGGGGAGAGGGCCATCGCCGCCATCTACCGCAGGAGCCAGCACTGGATCACCAACACCGCCCGGGGCGGGCAGGCGGAAAACTGCCCCGTCACCCCCGAGATCGCCGAGCTTTCGCTGCGGGCCGCCCAGGCGGTGGGGGGCGGGGTGGTGGCCATAGACCTCTTTGAGTCGGAGAGGGGCCTTCTGGTCAACGAGGTGAACCACACCATGGAGTTCAAGAACTCCGTGCACACCACGGGGGTGGACATCCCGGGGGAGATGCTAAAATATGCCTGGGGTTTGCGGATGGCATGAGCAGCGTGAAAGACATGCTTTACACAATAGGCCACTCTAACCTTAGTCCTGATAGATTCTTGGATCTTCTACGCCTCAACCAAATTGAGGTAGTAGCAGACGTCCGTTCTAAACCTTTTTCCAAGAAGTTTCCTCACTTTAACGCTCCTGAGCTAAAAGGGCTTTTAGCATCTGAAGGCTTATTATATGTCCACCTGGGAAAGGAGTTAGGTGGACGCCCTCTCAGTTTGGACCTTTACGATGCGGATGGGCACGCTGATTACGCAAAGATGTCCAAAACCTCTCTTTTCCAAAAGGGCATAAAAAGGCTACGCCAAGGTATGCGGCACTATCGCATAGCCCTTTTGTGCAGCGAGGAGGACCCCAACGAATGCCACCGCCGCCTACTGATTGTTCGTGTACTCTGTGAAGAGGATCCCGGGCTACGCGATAAAATCTTCCATATACGCGCTGACGGTAGCTTGCAGAGCGAGTTGGAGCTTTACCGCAGGGAACAAGCAGAAAAGCCTCTATTTGAGGAGGTGCGGCTATGGCGCTCACCCAAATCTATACTATTGGATTTGCAAAGAAAAGCGCAGAAGAGTTCTTCGGACGTTTGAGACAACATCGTATTCAACTATTAGTTGATGTGCGGTTGCACAACACCTCTCAACTGGCGGGTTTTACTAAAAAGGCCGATTTGTCCTATTTCCTAAGGGAGATCCTGGGTGCTCAGTATCTACATGAGCCCATGTTGGCTCCAACGGAAGAGCTGCTTAGGGATTATCAAAAAGGGAGGATAAGTTGGGCAGAATATGAACGTAGTTTCCTTGAACTCTTGCGCCAACGACAAGTGGAGAAACACATACCGAAGGACTTATTTGCCAAGCCAACGGTTCTTCTCTGCAGCGAGTATGCTGCGGACTACTGCCACCGAAGGTTGGTTGCTGAGTATTTGGCTGAAAAGTGGGGTTCTGTGGATATCATACACCTATGAAGCTGTTGATCACCCATTTGACCCGTATGAAGTATCCACGAGTGTGCGTGGCTGGACTTGATGAGGCTGGGCGCTATGTACGACCCGTGCCCGTGGTTGGAACACAAGAAGTCTTGGATCTGGAGGCAGTTCGCCGCGGATTATTCCGGTTGGGAAACAGGATTGAGTTAGGCTGGCACAATTTTAGGGATCCTCCGCAACCCCCTGCGGTGGAGGACTGCTACTTTTCCAACGCTAGCTTAATAGATAGGGCTTCCCCAGAAGAGTTCTGGTCATACCTAAACCGATCAGCCAAAACTTCTCTTGATACCATTTTTGGCGACCAGCTACGTCTAGAAAACACCTCTCTGGGATATACCATGGTTTTGCCTCCTGGCCAAGGGAAGGCCTCCCTGGGTGATTTCTGGGTGGAGGAATTTGACCTGTCTTTTGAGGAATATGAGGGAGAGCTGAAGTTGAGGGGAATCTTTGCTTACGATCAGTTAAAGCTTTGTGTGGCCGTCACAGATTTGCGCTTTTACAATTGGAAGGGAGATAAATTCCAATTGAATGTAGAGAAGGTATGGGAGGTCCGCGACAAGCTAGAGGAAACGCAGGTAATACTTAGTCTAGGTTTCAGTCGGGAGTTTAAGGGTAAACACTGGCTTCAGATCAATGGCGTTCACCTCGAAAGTGATCCCCTTTGGGAGTAAGCATGGGCGAATCAAGAACTCTTTCCATCGTGGGGGCTTCGGGGTACGCTGGAGGGGAGTTTTTGCGCCTCGCCCTTTCCCACCCCTATCTGGAAGTAAAGCAGGTGACCTCGAGGCGCTTCGCCGGGGAGCCCGTCTACTTCGTCCACCCCAACCTGCGAGGACGCACGAGCCTCAAGTTCGTTCCACCGGAAAAGCTGGAGCCCGCCGACATCCTGGTCCTGGCCCTGCCCCACGGGGTTCTGGCCCGGGAGTTTGACCGCTACGCTTCCCTCGCCCCCATCCTGGTGGACCTCTCCGCCGACTTCCGCCTCAAGGACCCGGACCTTTACCGGAAGTACTACGGGGAGCACCCCAGGCCCGAGCTCCTGGGCCGCTTCGTCTACGCCGTTCCTGAGCTCTACCGCGAGGCCTTGAGGGAGGCCGACTGGATGGCCGGGGCAGGGTGCAACGCCACGGCCACCCTCCTGGGGCTCTACCCCCTCCTCAAGGGGGGCGTGCTGAAGCCCTCCCCCATCTTCGTCACCCTCCTCATCTCCACCTCGGCGGCGGGGGCCGAGCCCAGCCCCGCCAGCCACCACCCCGAGCGGGCGGGCTCTATCCGGGTCTACAAGCCCACGGGCCACCGCCACACGGCGGAGGTGGTGGAGAACCTTCCCGGCAGGCCCGAGGTCCACCTGACCGCCATCGCCACCGACCGGGTGCGGGGCATCCTCATGACCGCCCAGACCTTTCTGCAGGACGGCTGGAGCGAAAGGGACGTGTGGCAGGCCTACCGGGAGGCCTACGGGGCCGAGCCCTTCGTGCGGCTGGTCAAGCAGAAGAAGGGGGTCCACCGCTACCCCGACCCCCGCTTCGTCCAGGGCACCAACTACGCCGACATCGGCTTTGAGCTGGAGGAGGACACCGGCAGGCTGGTGGTTATGGTGGCCATAGACAACCTGGTGAAGGGCACGGCGGGCCACGCCCTCCAGGCCCTCAACATCCGCCTGGGCCTTCCCGAGACCCTGGGGTTGGACTTCCCCGGCCTGCACCCCTAGCATATGGGTATGCGCCGGACCACCCTTTACCTGCCAGAGGAGGTGGACCCGGTCACCCGCCTGGCCCGGAAGAAGGGGCGTCCCAAGGCCGAGCTGGTGCGGGAGGCCCTTTGGCGCTACCTTCAGGAAGAGGCCCAGGGCCAGGTTCCCGCCTGGGTGGGGCTCGGGGCTAGCCAGGACCCCAGCTACATAGACCGGGACGAGGAGGTTCTGGCGGAGCTTCTAGCCCGGGAGGGGGCTTGAGCCTGCTTCTGGACACCAGCGGGGTTCTGGTCCTTTTGGACCGGGCCCACCCCCTTCACGAGGTGGCCAAGAGGGCCTTGGAGGGGCGGATTTTGGTTCCCAGCACCATCCTGCCCGAGGTGGACCATCTGGCCCGGAACCGGTTGGGGGAAAACGTGGTCAGGGGCTTTCTGGAGGGTCTGGCCCGGGGGGAAGGCCTGTACCTTCCCTTTCTGGCGGAGGACCTCCCCCGGGCCCTCGAGGTCATGGACGCCTACCCCGGGGTGGGCTTTGTGGACGCCAGCATCGTGGTCCTGGCGGAGAAGCACAGGGTAAGGAAGGTTCTGACCCTGGACAGGAGGGACTTCACCCGTTTTAGGCCTAGGGGGCTGGATTATCTGGAGTTATTGCCATGATCGTGGTCAAGGTAGGCGGCGCGGAGGGCATAGACTACGAGGCCGTGGCCAAGGACGCGGCCTCCTTGTGGAAGGAGGGCGAGAGGCTTCTTCTGGTGCACGGGGGGAGCGCGGAGACCAACAAGGTGGCCGAGGCCCTGGGCCACCCTCCCCGGTTCCTCACCCACCCCGGGGGCCAGGTGAGCCGCCTCACGGACCGGAGGACCCTGGAGATCTTCATCATGGTCTACGCCGGTCTGGTCAACAAGCGCCTGGTGGAGCTTCTCCAGAAGGAGGGCGTGAACGCCCTGGGGCTTTCCGGCCTGGACGGGAGGCTTCTTGTGGGCCGCCGCAAGACCGCCGTCAAGTACGTGGAAGACGGCAAGGTCAAGATCCACCGGGGGGACTACACGGGCACCGTGGAGGAGGTCAACAAGGCCCTTCTGGACCTCCTCCTCGGCCAAGGGTATCTGCCCGTCATCACCCCGCCCGCCCTGAGCTACGAGGGGGAGGCCATCAACACCGATGGGGACCAGATCGCGGCCCTTCTCGCCCGGGTCTATGGGGCGGAGGCCCTGGTCTACCTCTCCAACGTGCCGGGCCTCCTGGCCCACTACCCCGACGAGGCCTCCCTGGTGCGGGAGATCCCGGTGGAGCGGGTGGAGGACCCCGAGTACCTGGCCCTGGCCCAGGGGCGGATGAAGCGGAAGGTCATGGGGGCGGTGGAGGCGGTGAAGGGCGGGGTGAAGCGCGTGATCTTCGCCGACGCCCGGGTGGAAAACCCCATAAGGCGGGCCCTTTCCGGGGAAGGTACCGTGGTACGCTAGACCCATGGCGCGGTTCGCCCTGGTCCTCCACGCCCATCTCCCCTATGTGCGCTCCCACGGCCTGTGGCCCTTCGGGGAGGAAACCCTCTACGAGGCCATGGCCGAGACCTACCTGCCCCTCTTGAGGGCCTTGGAAAGGCTCTGGCAGGAGGGGGTGGAGGCCCGCTTCACCCTGGGCATCACCCCCATCCTGGCGGAGCAGCTGGGCGACGCCAAGGTGAAGGCGGGCTTCCAGGCCTACGCCAAGGACCGCCTGGAGCGGGCCCAGAGCGACTACCTGCGCTACCAGGGCACCGAGCTGGAGAAGAGCGCCCGCCACCAGGTGGCCTTCTGGGAACTTACCCTGGACCACTTCCACCATCTGGGCGGGGACACCCTCCAGGCTTTCCGCCGGGCCCAGGACCGGGGGCAGGTGGAGCTGATCACCTCCAACGCCACCCACGGCTACTCCCCCCTCCTGGGGTACGACGAGGCCCTGTGGGCCCAGGTGAAGACCGGGGTGGCCGTCTACCGCCGCCACTTCGCCAAGGACCCCATGGGCTTTTGGCTCCCCGAGATGGCCTACCGGCCCAGGGGGTACTGGAAGCCCCCGGTGGAAGGGGCCAGGGAGGGCCTCAGGGCGGGGGTGGACGAGCTTTTGATGCGGGCCGGCATCCGCTACACCTTCGTGGACGCCCACCTGGTGCAGGGAGGGGAGGCCCTTTCCCCTTATGGGGAGGCCTCCTTGGCCCAGGTGGAGAGCGCCGAGGCCACCTACTACGTGCATGAGCTGGAGTCGGGCCTCCGGGTTCTCGCCCGCAACCAGGAGACCACCCTCCAGGTGTGGAGCGCCGACCACGGCTACCCCGGGGAGGGGCTTTACCGGGAGTTCCACCGCAAGGACCCGGTTTCCGGGCTCCACCACTGGCGGGTCACCCACCGCAAAGCCGACCTTGCCGCCAAGGCCCCCTACGACCCCGAGGCGGCCTTCGCCAAGGCCAAGGAGCACGCCGAGCACTTCGTGGGCCTTGTGGCCCGCCTGGCCCAGGGGCGGCCCGAGGGGGTCATCCTCTCCCCCTACGACGCCGAGCTTTTCGGCCACTGGTGGTACGAGGGGGTGGCCTGGCTGGAGGAGGTCCTGCGCCGCCTATCCCGCCTCCCGGGGGTGAAGGCCGTGACCGCCAGGGAGGCGGTCCAGGGGAAGGCGGTGCGGGCCCGTCTGCCCGAGGGTTCCTGGGGCCGGGGCGGGGACCACCGGGTCTGGCTCAACGAGAAGACCCTGGACTACTGGCGAAAGGTCTACCGGGCGGAAAGGGCCCTGATGGAGGAGGCCCGCCGGGGCAACCTTTCCCACCGGCACCTCCGCCAGGCCATGCGGGAGCTTCTCCTCCTCGAGGCCTCCGACTGGCCCTTCCTCATAGACACCGGCCAGGCGGAGGCCTACGCCAGGGAGCGCTATGAAGGGCACGCCGAGGCCTTCTTCCGCATCCTGCGGGGGGTTTCCGAGGAGGAGCTGAAGGCCCTGGAGGAGCGGGACAACCCCTTCCCCGAGGCCGACCCCAGGCTCTACCTGGAGGGAGCTCTGCCCCACTCTGCCCACGAGCCCGGGGGGATAGGATAAGGGCGTGGCGCGGCACGCCGTGTTGCAGTTCCGGCCGGAGAAGTCCCGGCTAAAGGAGAGCCTCCTTCGCCTTCGGGCCCACCTGGAGGCCCTCCGCCCCCACGCCCCCGAGGTGGTGGTCCTGCCCGAGGCCGCCCTCACCGGCTACTTCCTCCAGGGGGGGGTTAGGGAGCTGGCCCTGACCCGGCACGAGCTTCTGGAGCTTTTCTCCGAGCTTCACCAAGCGCTGGGCTGGGAGGGGCTTTTGGACGTGGTGGTGGGCTTTTACGAGCGGGACGGGGGGGCCTACTACAACAGCGCCGCCTACCTGGAGCTTCCCCACCGCGTGGTCCACGTCCACCGCAAGGTCTTCCTCCCCACCTACGGCGTGTTTGACGAGGAGCGCTACCTGGCCCGGGGAAGCCGGGTGGCGGCCTTTACCACCCGCTTTGGCCGGGCGGCCATCCTCATCTGCGAGGACTTCTGGCACTCCATCACCGCCGCCATAGCCGCCTTGGACGGGGCCGAGGTCATCTACGTTCCGGCGGCGAGCCCGGCCCGGGGGTTCCAGGGGGAGCGGCCGGAGAACGTGGAGCGCTGGCGCAACCTGGCCCGGGCGGTGGCGGCGGAGCACGGGGTTTACGTGGTCCTGGCCAGCCTGGTGGGCTTTGAGGGGGGGAAGGGGATGAGCGGGGGGAGCCTGGCGGTGGGGCCCGACGGGCGGGTTCTGGCCGAGGCGCCCCTCTTTGAGGAGGCCGCCCTCCTCTTCGCCCTGGACCGGGAGCGCATTCCCCCGGTGCGCTACGACGCCCCCCTGCTTTCCGACCTCGAGGCCAGCCTCCCCCTCCTCCTCCCCGACCTGGAGCGGTTGGCCAAGAGGGGTCTTAAGGAGGTGCCATGAGGGTGATTGAGGCCTCGAGGCTCGGCGAAAGCCTGGAGCTCAACTGGCCCCTGGTGGCCGATTTCCTCACCCGCTTCATCCGGGAGGAGCTAGCCTGGCGGGGATATGAGAAGGCCATCGTGGCCGTGTCCGGGGGCGTGGACTCCGCCACCACCCTGGCCCTGGCCGTGCGGGCCCTGGGGCAGGACCGGGTCCACGCCCTCTTCCTGCCCCACCGGGACTCGAGTCCCCTCTCCCGGGAGCACGCCTACCTGGTGGCCGAGACCTTCGGCGTCGCTTTGGAGGAGGTGGACATCACCCCCATGGTGGAGGCCTACGCCGCCCTGACCCCGGACCTCACGCCCCACCGCAAGGGCAACGTCATGGCCCGGACGCGGATGATGGTCCTCTTTGACAAGTCCCAGGCCTACCAGGCCCTCCCCCTGGGCACGGGCAACAAGACGGAAAGGCTTTTCGGCTACTTCACCTGGCACGGCGACGACACCCCCCCGGTGAACCCCTTGGGCGACCTCTACAAGACCCAGGTCTGGCGGCTCGCCGAGTACCTGGGGGTGCCGGAGGCGGTGGTGAAGAAGCCCCCCACCGCCGACCTCATCCCCGGCCAGACGGACGAGGCCGATCTGGGGGTGCGCTACCTGAGGGCCGACGTCATCCTGGAGCACTACCTGAAGGGCTACCCCGACGGCTACCTCCTGGGCCTGGGCTTCACCGAGGAGGAGATCCGGCGGGTCAAGGAGGGGGTCAACCGCACCCACTGGAAGCGGGCCCTCCCCACCGTGGCCCTCCTCTCCTCCACGGCCATCGGGGAGTTTTACCTGAGGCCTTTGGACTACCGGCCATGAGCGACCAGGAGCTCAAAACTTACCTGAGTCGGGCCAAGACCATCGCCGTCCTCGGGGCCCACAAGGACCCAAGCCGCCCCGCCCACTACGTGCCCCGCTACCTCTTGGAGAGAGGCTACCGCATCCTGCCCGTGAACCCCCGCTTCGCCGGGGAGGAGCTTTTTGGGGCAAAGGTGGCGGCGAGCCTTCTGGAGCTTCAGAGCCCCGTGGACGTCCTGGACGTCTTCCGCCCGGGGGAGGCCCTCATGGCCCACCTTCAGGAGATCCTGGCCCTCAGGCCCGGCCTGGTCTGGCTCCAGTCGGGCATCCGCAACCCGGCCTTTGAAGAACGGGTTCGGGAGGCGGGCATCCCCCTGGTGGCGGACCGGTGCCTCATGGTGGAGCACAGAAGGCTCTTCTAGCCGTGGCGCCCTGGCAGGAAGCCCTCCTCGCCTGGTACCGGAAGCACGCCCGCCCCTTGCCCTGGCGGGGGGAGAAGGACCCCTACCGCATCCTGGTCTCCGAGGTCCTCCTCCAGCAGACCCAGGTCCGGCAGGCCATCCCCTACTACCGCCGCTTCCTCCAGCGCTTCCCCACCCTAAAGGCCCTGGGAGAGGCCCCTCTGGAGGAGGTCCTGAGGGTTTGGCAGGGGGCGGGCTACTACCGGAGGGCGGTCCACCTGCACCGCCTGGCCCAGCAGGTGGAGGCCCTACCCCAAAGCTTCGCCCAGCTCAAAGGCCTTCCCGGCCTCGGCCCCTACACCGCGGCGGCGGTGGCCTCCATGGCCTTCGGGGAGCGGGTGGCGGCGGTGGACGGCAACGTGCGCCGGGTCCTCGCCCGCCTCTTCGCCTTGGAAGGCGCCTCGCCCAAGGCCCTCCAGGGGTTGGCCCAGAGCCTTATGCCGGAGGAGGCCCACCCCGGGGAGTGGAACCAGGCCCTCATGGAGCTTGGGGCCACGGTCTGCCTCCCCAGGAAGCCCCTCTGCGGGGCCTGCCCCCTGGCCCCCCGCTGCCGGGGGAAGGAGGCCCCGGAGCGCTACCCCCTCCCGCAAAGGCGAAAGGTCAGGGAAGAGCGCCTGGCGGCTCTGGTCCTCCTGGGGCGGAAGGGGGTTTACCTGGAAAGGCTGGAAGGGCGCTTCCAGGGGCTTTACGGCGTCCCCCTTTTCCCGGCCGAGGAGCTTCCCGTGAGGGCGGAGGCCCTGGGGGTGGCCCCCCGGTTGCTGGGAGAGGTCCGCCACGCCTTAACCCACAGGAGGCTCCTTGTGGAGGTCCACGGGGCCTTCTGGGAGGGGGAAGGGGAGGACCCCTGGAAAAGGCCTCTACCCAAGCTCATGGAGAAGGTGCTCCGCCAGGCGCTTCCCCTCCTCGCTCATGAGGGCGTAGTCCCCTTCCCGCACGCAAAGCCCCACGGCGTAGAGCCCTTCTAGGCGTTTGAGGCGGAAGGTCCCTTCCTCCCACTCCTCCGGGTGGAAGGCCAGGTAGCGCACCCGGTAGCCCGGGGTGCTGGGGGTCTCGGGCACGCTTCCCTCCCGCTCCACGAAGCGGAAGCCCAGCGAGAGGAGGTCCTCCAGGAGGTCCGGGTAGCTGGCCTCGGAAAGCCGCCCCGCCTCCTCCTCCACCTCTCCTATAAGGAGCCTGGCCCCGAGGAAGCTCCCCACCGCCAGGACCACCCTGTCCGCCAGGGCGGGGGGGCCTTCCCAGGTGCGCACCCCCACCACCCGCTCCCCCTCCAGAAGGAGGCCCGTGGCCGTGGCCTGGAAGAGGTGGAGGTTCCTTTCCCCCTCCAGGAGGTACTTGGCCCGGGCGTGGAAGGCCCAGACCCGGGGGTCTTTGGGGTCGTAGGCCCTTTCCAGGAGGCTTCCTTTGGGGAAGGGGGGCCTTGGGGGGAGGAAGGGCATCATGACCGAGTCCAGGCTTTGGGTGAGAAGGCCCACCCGCACGCCTTGGGAGGCCAGGCGAAAGGCCGCCTCGGCCCCCGAGAACCCGGCGCCCACGATGAGGACCTGGTACCTGTCCATAGAAAAAAGGCCCCAAAGGGGCCATCTGGCGGGCCGTGAAGGACTCGAACCTCCAACCCCCGGTTTTGGAGACCGGTGCTCTGCCAGTTGAGCTAACGGCCCCCGCCTTGAGGGATTGTAGCACACCTTGGCCCGGGAGCCAAGCCGGGGGGCTTGATGCCCGGGAAGGCCCCTCTCTTGGGCCAAGAGGATGTGGCGTTGGCACACGCCCCTAGACCACGGCGAGCTCCCGAGGGGACGGAAGCGGCCCCACCCCCAAAACCTCCACCCTCCCCGCCACGGGGTAGATGCGCAGGGCGTCCTGGCCCAGGTCCAAAAGCCGCCTCGCCCGGGCGCGCAGGTCCTCTAAGAGCTTTTCGTCCAGGTAGCACTCAAACACGGAGAGCTGGACCCGCTCCCCGTAGCTTTTGAGCAGATTGGCCAGCTTAATCCTGCGGGTGTCGTCGGGGATGTCATACGCCACAGCGTAAAGGCGTTTTGCCATGGGTCTAGACTATCCGAAACACCCGGCGGTCGCAATCCCCTTACGGGGCTAAGTGGTTTGCAACTAGACTCATCCAGCTAGCAGACCGGCTGGCCTACTACCTGTAGTCGCAATCCCCTTACGGGGCTAAGTGGTTTGCAACTCTACCCCCCTAAGAACGCCGTTCTGGACGGCGCTGCCAGAGGGGGGTTTGTGAGAAAGATGAAGCTTGGAATATGCATGGGGCGAATAACGGGGGTTTTCGGGGGTTTGTGCCGATGAACACACGCAGGAGAGAGGGCCGATGAGAAGGGGAAAACGCATATTGCCCATCCCCAAGGGAAGAACTGGCTTTCAAGGTCCCCACCCGGAGGTCCGGGTTAGGGGGAGTATAGCACACACCGCAACGTTGGACCAGGTCAAAATATGGGCCAAAAGGCGGCCTGGCAAGGGGGCTTTGATTTTCAAAGCGCAAGAAGGGCCAGTTGCATCGTAATTTTGCTGACAAGTATAGTAAAGGCCCGCCTTATCGCCAAAGGTAAAAGGGCGTGTAGCGCCCCCGTTCCAAAAGGGCGGCCTTCAGGCGCTGGGCCTGGAGCTCTATCATCTCCCCCAGGGGTTTGCGGAAGCCCAAGGGGTGGGCTACCTCCTCCAGGAAGCGGCCCTCCAAGAGCTCTATGAGCCGCCTCCGGCCCTCCTCGTTCAGGTACACGCCTCCTTCCCTGGCTTCGGCGTGGGCCGGGGTGAGGTGCCCCCTCCGGAAGGCGGAGAGGACCACGGCGTCCACCACGGGCACCCGGAACTCCTCCATGAGGTCCAGGGCCAAGGCGGGGCTCCGCCGCCCCTCGGCGTGGAGGAAGCCCACCTCGGGGTGGAGCCCCGCCAGGCGCACCGCCACCAGAACACGCCCCAAGAGGAGGGCGTAGCCGTAGGAGAGGGCGGCGTTCACCGGGTCCCTAGGGGGCCTGCGGGTGCGCCCCCCAAAGCCTTGGGCGGCGAGGAGGCGGCCTAACCCCTGGAAGTAGGCCCGGCTTCCTTCTCCCTCCGCCCCCCGGAGGCTCTCCAGCCTCTGGGCCTCTCCGGCCCGGGCGAGGGCCTGGGCCACCTCCTCGGCCTCGGGAAGGCCGTGGCGCAGGAGGAGGGCCTGGGCCGAGCGGAGTTTCCCCAGGACGAAGGCCCGGGCCAGGGGAAGGGCCTCGGCCCCAAACTGGGCCCGGAGGTGGGCCGGGTGGGGGTCGGGGAAGGCCCCCGCCACCCCGTAGAGGAAGCCCTCCAGGGAGAGGAAGAAGACCGGCGCCCCCTGCCGGAGGAGGAAGACCAGGGCGGGGGTGGAGAGGCGGACGTTGCCCCAGACGGCCACGCGCCGCACCTGGCGGGCGGGGAAGCTTCCCACCTCCACCCCTTCTTCCTCCAGGAGGAGCCGCCCCTGGCGCAGGCGCAGGGTGGCCCCTTGGCGGGTGAGGTGGAGGGTCATCAGAAGAGGGGCCAGGGGGGAAGGGGCCTCAGGCGCTCGTCCAGCCCGGCGAGGAAGTCCCGCAGGCGCTCGTAGTCCTCCCGTTCCACGGGCCTCGTGCCGTGGGCCAGGATGCTCCCGTGCCGCTTCTGGAGCAGGGCCTGGAGCCGGTTCCTCTCTCCGTAGAGGCGCTGGGCCAGGGTGCCCCGCTGGCCGAAGGCCAGGTCCAGGTCAAAGGCCGCCTCGAGGAGCTCCATGAGGCCTCTGGGCTTCAGAACGCGCTCCCTAAGGCTTTCTGGGAAGCCCTCGGGCCAGGTCTTGGGGTCCTTCAGGGTGAAGCCCAGGCGCTCCTGGAGGTCGGCCTCCACGGCCAGCTCCAGGGCGCGGTAGAGGCGGGCCAGGGCGTCGTCAAAGCGGCCCAAGGCGGCCCGGCGCTCGGCGTTGGCCAGGAGGTCCTGGAGGAGGGGGAAGGTGGGCTTTTCCCCGGCCTCCACGATGCTTTGCAGATGGGGAAGGAGGGCTTCCAGGCCCTTCAGGACCCGCACCTTGCCCCCGTGCCCCCAGGCCTCGGCCACGGCCAGGGCCACGGGGAGGTGGGCGGAAAGCCGGTTTAGGGCCTCCTGGTGCCGGAAGCGGTCCCACTCCATGAGGCCCTCCACCACCCCCTGCATGGCCCGGTAGAAGCGGGCCTCGGAGGGGGAGAGGGGGCGGCTTAGGAGGCTTTCCAACTCAGAGAGGGCCATGCCCAGGTTCAGGGCGTTCCAGGCCCGGGTGAAGCCCGCCCACTCCCGGAGGCCAAAGCGGGCCGTGGGGTCCTCCAGGAGGCGGAGCCTTTCGTGCCCGGAGAGGACCCGGCCCGTCTCTGGGTCCCGCCGTTCCCCGCCCACGTAGCTGAAGACCACCCCCCGCCCCGTGAGGGCCAGGGTGAGGCCCGCCGCCATGGGCTTGGTGCCCCCGGTGAGGTCGGCCACGATGGCCTTCGCCTCCCACTCCAGGGCCTTCCTCAGGGCGAGGAGGGCCTTCTGGTAGGCCTCGAGGAGGCTTTCCGCATCCTCCAGGAGAAGGGTGTGGTGGCGGAAGGAGGCCCCGTAGTCCCTTAGAAGCTCCGCGGCCACGGGGTGGCTCGCCTGGCTGGCCAGGAAGACCACCCCCTCGGGGGCGTGCTCGGAAAGGGCCACCTCCAGGGGCTCCCGGGTGGTGCCCACGGTGAGGATGAGGACCTTCATGCCCCCATTATCGCCCGGTTAGAATGGACCCATGCGCAAGGCGGTTCTGGTCCTCTTCCTCGGCCTCGCCCTGGCCCAGCCCACCCACACCGTGGCCCCCGGGGACACGCTTTTCTCCATCGCCCGCAGGTATGGGACCACGGTGGAGGAGCTCATGCGCCTAAACGGCCTGGAGAGCTTCCTCATCCAGGTGGGCCAGGTTCTGAAGCTTCCCGCCCCCTCTTCGCAGGAAGGCCCTCCCCAGGAACCCAAAGCCGAGGACTTTGACCCGGAAAGCCCCCTGGTGAAGGCGGTTCTCCGCTACCTGGGCGCGCCCTACAAGTACGGGGCCAACTCGCCCTTGAGCCTGGACTGCTCCGCCTTCGTGGCCCAGGTCTACGCCGAGCTGGGGGTGGCCCTGCCCCGGACCAGCCGGGATCAGTACCGCGCCCTGCCCGCGGCCGACACCCTGCGCCCCGGGGACCTGGTCTTCTTCAGCTTCGGGGGGAAGGACGTGGACCACGTGGGGATCTACCTGGGCCGGGGGGTCTTCGCCCACGCCAGTAGCTACGGGAGCCGGGTGGTGATAGAGAGCCTGGACGCCCCCTTCTACAAAAAGGCCTACAGGGGGGCGAGGCGGGTCCTCCAGGAGGCCAAAGGGCCCTAGGGCCAGTCCGGGACCTCTCCCCGGGCCTTCTTCAGGGCTTCCACAAGCGCCTCCCCGGGCCTCCCCTCGCCCCGGAAGGCTTCCGCCTCCCGCTCCAGCCAGGCCTCCCCCCGGCGGAAGAGGACCCCCCGGGCCTCCTTTAGGGCGGTCTCTATGAGGCTTCCCAGGGAGTAATAGGGGCTTCCCGGGGGCAGGTCGGGGTCCAGGCCCTGGCGGGCCAGGGCCCGGCCGTAAGGGGCTTCCCGGGCCTCCATGGCCCCTCCTTGGGCGAAGTAGCGCTTTAAGACCCTTCCCCAGTCCCCAACGCGGCTGTAGGGGGCCATGGCCCGGTAGGCCGCCTCCAGGTCCTCCTCGGTGTAGGGGCGGTAGCGGTCCTCGTGGACCACCAGGTGCCGGGGAAGCCTGGGCCTAGGGGGGCCCTCCTCGTCCGGGACCCCCAGGGCCAGGCCCACCACGGGGAAGACCCCGGGAGGCAGGCGGAGGAGGTCCAGTAGGGCCTCGGGCTCGTTGAGGACCCCGCCGATGAAGCAGACCCCGTAGCCCATGGCCTCGGCGGTGAGGGCCAGGTAGGCGGCGGAAAGCCCCGCGTCCAGGACGCCGAAGTGGAGGGCGGTCCTGGGCCAGGAGGCCATCCTTTCCCCCCGGTGGGCGAGGAGCCTCTCCAGGCGGTGGACGTCGGCCAGGAAGAGGAAGAACTCGGCCGCCTGCCGCACGTGCTCCTGGTCCCCGGAAAGCCGGGCGATGGCCTCCCTAAGGGCCGGGTCCCTGACCCTCAGGACGCTATAGAGCTGGGCGCTGGCGTCCGTGGGGGCCCGCTGGAGGGCGAAAAGGAGCTTCTCCAGGTCCTCCGGGGGAATGGGCACGGGCTTGAAGCGGCGCACGCTTCGCCTCTTCGCCAGGATGGGCGTGAGGTCCATGGGGGCAGGATACGGCCTTGGGCGGGCCTGCGGTCAAGCCACAGGGGCCCCTTCGTCCAAAAGGACAAGGCCTTCCCGGGCGGCCTCCCCCACAAGGCCGATCTCCCCCTTGCGGGCTTCCCACTCCTCCGGGGTGAGGGCCACGTAGTCCACGTTTCTCAGGGGAAGAAGGTGGTACAGGAGCTGGACCCGGCTCAGGTAGTCCATGCCCCGAAAAGCGGGGGAGACCACGAGGAGGTCCCAGTCGCTGTCCTCCAGGGCTTCGCCCCTGGCCCGGGAGCCAAAGAGGAGCGCCCGGGTGAGGGGGATGGGAAGCCCTTGCAGGAGCTTTCTTAGCTCGTGGAGATCTCTGCCTTCACCCATTCCAAAATCCTTTCCGCCGCCTTCACCCGGGTCGTGGCCTGAGGCTTCCCATAGAGCTTAGCGGGAACCGTGCCGGCCGCATCGGGGTACCGACTTAAGGTGTAGTCGGGGGTTAGGAGCCTGGCCTCTTCCTGCACGTCCTCGGGGGCCTGGAGGCGCTCGGCCAGGGATAGGAGGTCGTGGGAACGGGGAAAGGCCAGGAGCCTCTGGATGTGAAGCGCCTTCAACGCCTTTTCCGCCGCTTGATGCGCAAAAAAGGCCGCCGCGTAAAACCGCTCCTCTTTCAGGAGAACGGTGGCCGTGACCAGGTCCTCCTCGGCCTGGACCAGCAAGCGCTCGGCCTCGAGGCGCACCCTTTCATCATACCAGGGCCCAAAGGACCCCTAGAGGCCGAGAAGGGCCAGGTACCCCCGCCACAGGGCCTCCCCGAAGAAGAAGGCCACCACCCCTCCCAGGGCCAGGTAGGGGCCAAAGGGGATCTTCTGCCTTCTAAGGAGGAGCCCAAAGGCCGCCCCCAGGAAGACGGCGAGAAGAAGCGCCAAAAAGGCGTAAAGCCCAAGCCAGGCCCCGAGGGCCCCTAGAAGCTTCACGTCCCCGTAGCCCATGGCGACCGGCTCCTCCTCTTCTTCGGGCGGGGCGGGCCGGAAGGCCCAGTAAAGCCCTCCGGCCAGGGCGAGCCCCCCGGCGGCGACGAGGCTTCCCTTCAGGCTTTCCAGAAGGTCCAGGCCCAGGGCGGGGGCCAGGAGGAGGGCCACGGGAAGGAGGGGGAGGGTAAGGCGGTTGGGGAGGACCACGGGCCTACCCGTTCTCGCCGAGAGGGCCCAGGTGAGGAAGGCCAGGGCCATCCCCACCCCGGGGCCCAGGAGGGCTCCCAAGAGGGCGGCCATGTGCACCTGGTGGGGGCCCACGGGGACCTCGGGCCTGGCCTCCCGGAAGCGCCTCAGGAAAAGCCCCCCGTACCCGGCCACCAGGCCCAGGCCCCCCGCCGCCATCAGGGCCCCGTCCAGGCTCTCCCTGAAGGGGAGGGGGAAGGCGAGGAAGTAGGAGGCGGCGAGGCCCAGGAAGAGGAGGCCGTAGGTGAGGGCATCGGGAAGCTCGTAGGTGTCCAGGTCAATGAAGGCGAGGGCCACCAGAAAGGCGAGGAAGGCGAAGACGGAAAAGGCCATGGGGGAAGGCGGGTAGAAGAGGGCGGCCAGGAGGAAAAGGGAGCCGGTGATGGCCTCCACCAGGGGGTAGCGGGGGCTTATGGGGCTTTGGCAGTAGCGGCACCGCCCCTTCAGGGCCACATAGGAGAGGACGGGGATCAGGTCCAGAGGCCCCAGGGAATGGTCGCAGGCCGGGCAGTGGGAGGGGGGGTAGGCCAGGGACTCTCCCCGGGGCATGCGGTGGATGACCACGTTGAGGAAGGAGCCTATCACCAGGCCCAGGACCAGGGCGAAAAGGGGCCACATGGGGGCATTGTACCGGGACGTTCACCGGGTTTTCCCAGGCTGGAAGTATGATGCTCCCGTGACGCCGGAAGCCGCCTATCAGAACCTGCTGGAGTTCCAGAGGGAAACCGCCTACCTGGGCTCCTTAGGGGCCCTGGCCGCCTGGGACCAGCGCACCATGATCCCCAGAAAGGGGCACGGGCACCGGGCCCGGCAGATGGCCGCTCTGGCCCGCCTCCTCCACGAGCGGGCCACCGACCCCAGGATCGGGGAGTGGCTGGAGAAGGTGGAGGGGTCGTCCCTGGTGGAGGACCCCCTTTCCGACGCCGCCGTCAACGTGCGGGCCTGGCGGCGGGCCTACGAGAGGGCCCGGGCCATTCCCGAGAGGCTGGCCGTGGAGCTGGCCCAGGCCAGGAGCGAGGGGGAGACCGCCTGGGAGGCCCTGCGCCCCAAGGACGACTGGCAGGGCTTCCTGCCCTACCTCAAGCGCCTTTTCGCCCTGGCCAAGGAGGAGGCGGAGATCCTCATGGCCGTGGGGCCAGACCCCCTGGACCCCCCCTACGGGGAGCTTTACGACGCCCTCCTGGACGGCTACGAGCCCGGGGCCAGGGCGAGGGACCTCGAGCCCCTCTTCCGGGAGCTCTCCTCGGGCCTCAAGGGTCTTCTGGACCGCATCCTGGGAAGCGGGCGGAGGCCCGATACCGGCCTCCTCCACCGCCACTACCCTAAGGAGGCCCAGAGGGCCTTCGCCTTAGAGCTCCTTCAGGCCTGCGGGTACGACCTCGAGGCCGGCCGCCTGGACCCCACCGCCCACCCCTTTGAGATCGCCATCGGCCCCGGGGACGTGCGCATCACCACCCGCTACTATGAGGACTTCTTCAACGCCGGCATCTTCGGCACCCTCCACGAGATGGGCCACGCCCTCTACGAGCAGGGCCTGCCCGAGGCCCACTGGGGCACCCCCCTGGGGGAGGCCGCCTCCTTGGGGGTCCACGAGTCCCAAAGCCGCACCTGGGAGAACCTGGTGGGCCGCTCCTTGGGCTTCTGGGAGCGCTTCTTCCCCCGGGCCAAGGAGGTCTTTTCCAGTCTGGCCGACGTGCGCCTGGAGGACTTCCACTTCGCCGTCAACGCCGTGGAGCCCTCCCTGATCCGGGTGGAGGCCGACGAGGTCACCTATAACCTCCACATCCTGGTGCGCCTGGAGCTGGAGCTGGCCCTATTCCGGGGGGAGCTTTTCCTCGAGGACCTGCCCGAGGCCTGGCGGGAAAAGTACCGGGCCTACCTGGGCGTGGCCCCAAGGGACTACAAGGACGGGGTCATGCAGGACGTCCACTGGTCGGGGGGGATGTTCGGCTACTTCCCCACCTACACCCTGGGCAACCTCTACGCCGCCCAGTTCTTCGCCAAGGCCCAGGAGGAGCTTGGGCCCTTGGAGCCCCTCTTCGCCCGCGGGGAGTTCGCCCCCTTCCTGGACTGGACCAGGCGCAAGATCCACGCCGAGGGGAGCCGCTTCCGCCCCCGGGCCCTGGTGGAGAGGGTGACGGGAAGCCCCCCCGGCGCTCAAGCCTTCCTCAGGTACCTGGAGGCCAAGTACCGGGCCCTTTACGGCTTCTAAGCGCCCCACCGCGGCTTTCGCCACGGCGGGGGCCCCGAAAGCGCCAAGAGCCTTTGTTGACAAAGCGGGCGGCCCCTCAGCGCTTTTGGGGAAGGGCGGGGAAAAGGGCCAGGAGAAGAAGGGCGCTGGCCGCCCAGAGGGCCCCTTCCCCTTTGCCCAGGCGCTCGGCGAAGAGGCCCGCCACCGTGGGCCCCAGAGCCTGGCCCAAAGCGAAGGCCGCGGTGGAAAGCCCCATGGCCCGGGGCCAGGCGGAAGGGGGAAGGGCGGCGCGGAAGGCCTGGGTGATGGCGGTGATCACCCCCAGGAAGGAGAGGCCAAAGAGGAGGGCGCTTAGGGGCGGAAGGCGCAGGGCCAAGGGCGGGAGGCTTCCCAGGAAGAGCACCAGGAGGACGTGGAAAAGCCCTCTTCTTCCCCCCACCCGCTCCACCCAGGGGCCCCAGAGGGGGCCGGTGAGGAGGGCCCCAAGCCCCAGGAGGGTGAAGAGAAGAGGCCAGTTCCCCACAGCGGTGGTGATGAAGGTCATGTACCCGATGTACCCCGCCCCGTAGAGGCCGTAGGCCAGGAGGAGGGGGAGGATGGGCCTTAGGCTTCCCTCGCCCCGGGCGGGGGGCGGGGGCTCCTTCAGCTCCCGCCGGGCCAAAAGGGGGGGCAGGGCGAGGAGGAGGGCGCCCAGACCCAGCCTTCCCCAGGCTTCTTCTGGGCTCGCCGCCCCAAAGAGAAGCCAGGGGGCCAAAAGGAGGCCCAGCCCCACCCCTCCGTAGTAAACCCCCAGGACCCGCCCTGAACGGCCCTGGGCCATGAGGAGGGCGGCTCCGGCCACAAAGACCAAGGCCCCCAGCACCCCCTGGAGGAAGCGGAGGAAAAAGGCAGGGGCCTGGCCAAAGAGCCCGGTCAGCCCCAGGACGGCCGCCTGGAGGAGGAGGGCCAGGAAGAAACCCCGGCGGTACCCCACCCGCCCCAGGAGGGGGTGGCTCAGGAGGGCCCCTAGGAGGTAGCCCAGGGTGTTGGCGCTCCCCAAAAGCCCCCCTTCCGCGTAGGAGAGGCCCCAGGCCGCCTGCATGAGGGGAAGGACCAGGGCGTAGGCAAAGCGCCCAAGGCCCAAAGCCGCCGCGGGCCCCAAGGCCAGAAGGAGGCCCCTAGTAGCCATGGAGGAGCCCAAGCCGCCTGGCCCTTCTCGCCGCCAGGCGGAAGAGGAAAAGCCCCAGGAGGAAGTAGGCCAGGCTGTTGAGGAAGGCCAGGAGCAGGCCTAAGGGCTCCAGAGGCGTTCCCTTCGCCAGCATCTCCCGGGCCAGGGCCGCCCCCGGGGCCAGGGGGAGGAGGAGGAAGGCGCCTTCGCCTGGGGCTTGGAGGAGAAAGAGGAGGAGGAACTGGGAAAGCCCCAGGAGCTGGCCCACCCGCTTGTAGAGGAGGGCCAGGGAGGCCATGGCGAAGCCCAGGCCGTAGCCGCCCAAAAGGACCACCAGGAAGGGGAGGATCACCCCAGGGGCGAAGGCCAGGCGGGCCCCGGTGAGGGCCATGAGGGTGAGGGCCACCAGGAAGACCAGAAGCCCCTGGCTCAAAAGCCCCGCCAGGTTGCGGACCAGAAAAAGGGGGATGGGGCCGTAGGGGGTGAGGAAGACCTGTTCCAGGGTGCCCGTCTGCGCCTCCTCCATGAGGCCGAAGGATAGGCCGTTGTAGGCGGAGAGGGTGAAGGTCCAGAGGAGGTAGCCCACCAGGACGGCCTCGAGCCTCCCTCCGAACTCCGCCCCAGGACCCGCCAGGAAGCGGGCCCCTAGAAAGAGGAGGTAGAAGAGGACGCTTAGGGTGACCACCGCGCCCAAAAGCTCCAAGGGATAGCGGCGCAGGAAGAGGAGGCTTCGCCAGAACTCCACTAAAAACAGGTCAAGCATGGCCCACCGCCTTTAGGAAGACCTCCAGAAGGTCCGCTTCCGCCTTGGCCACCCGCTTGAGAGGGAGGGGCCTCAAGGCTTCCAGAACCTTCCAGAGAACTTCCCCGTCTCCGCGGAAGAGGAAGGGCCCCTCCCCTTCCACCCCCAGGGCCCTGAGGCGCTTCAGGACCTCGAGGGGCGGGGGGGCCTCCAGCTCCAGCACGTAGTGCTCCCCGGCGAAGCGGGCGAGGAGGGCCTCCTTCTCCCCCTCCAGCACGATCTCCCCCCGGTGGATGATGGCCACCCGGTGGGCCAGGGCCTGGGCCACGGAGAGCTGGTGGGTGGTGAGGAGGATGGCCTTGCCCCTTCGGGCCAGTTCCCGCACCTTGGCCTCCATGAGGAGGGCAGTCTCCACGTCCAGACCCAGGGTGGGCTCGTCCAGGAGGAGGACCTCGGGGTCGTGGATGAGGGCTTGGAGGAGGGCGAGCTTCTGTTGCATCCCCCGGGAGAGGTGGCGCACTTCCACCCGGGCTTTTTCCAAAAGGCCGTACTCCTCCAAAAGCGCCTGGGCCCGCTTGCGGGCCGCCCCCAGGGAGAGGCCCCGGGCCACCCCAAAGTAGACCAGGTTCTCCAGGGGGGTGAGCCGCCAGTAGACGTTACGGTTGCCCTCCAGCACCGCCCCCAGGTGGCGGAGGGAGGAGGGGTCCTTGAAGGGGTCTTGGCCCAGGAGGCGGACCTCCCCCTCATCGGGGAAGAGGAGGCTTGAAAGCATCTTCACCGTGGTGGTCTTGCCCGCCCCGTTCTTGCCCAAAAAGGCCAGGATCTCCCCTGGGGCCAGGGCCAGGCTCACCCCCTTCACCGCCTCCAAGGCCCCAAAGCGTTTCCAGAGGCCCCGGGCCTCGAGGAGAAGTTCCATAGGGCTACTCTAACTCCTTCGGGGTCCACCGCGCCCCGTCCCGCTTTTGGTATTTCTCCATGGCCTTTAGGAAAGCCTCCTCCAGGTCAATGCCCTCGCGGTTGGCCAGGGAGATGAGGACGAAGAGGAGGTCGGCCAGCTCCATGGCCAGGTCCCCCTCCTCCTCGCCGGGCTTGGGGGTCTTCCCGTGGCGGTGGGCCAGGACCCGGGCCACCTCCCCCAGCTCCTCGGTGAGGCGGGCCAGCATGAGGAGGGGCGGGAAGTAGCCCTCCGCAAACTGCCCGATCCAGGCGTCCACCATCCTCTGGGCCTCCTTAAAGGTGAGCACGGCTACACCCCCTTCACGAAGGCGGCCAGGAGGCGCACCGCCCGCTCCACGTCGGCGAAGTCCACCATCTCCACCGGGGAGTGCATGTAGCGAAGGGGGATGGAGACGATCCCCGTGGGGATGCCCTCCCGCACCTTGGCCACCTCGTCGGCGTCGGTGCCGGAGTGGCTCCCGTGGGCGTGGAGGACGTAGGGGATGCCCTCCCTTTCCGCCGCCGCCTTTAGCCCCCGCAGGACCTCCTTGTCCACGAAGGGGCCCACGTCCAGCACCACCCCTTTGCCCAGCTCCGCCTCCCCCACCAGGCCCTTTTCCATGCCGGGGGTGGCGCTGTCGTGGTGGACGTCCACCACCAGGGCCAGGTCCGGGGCCTCCCGGAAGGCGGCGGTCCTGGCCCCGTAGGCCCCGATCTCCTCCTGGGCCGTGCCCACGGCCACCACCTCGCAGGGGGCCCGGTCCTTGAGGAGGCGCAGGGCCTCGAGGACCACAAAGGCCCCCAGGCGGTTGTCCAGGGCCTTGGAGACCAGGCGCTTCCCCAGAAGCCACTCCGGGGCCTGGTCCAGAACCCCCACCGCCCCCACCTCCAGATAGGCCAGGGCCTCCTCCCGGCTTTCCGCCCCGATGTCGGCGAAAAGCTCGGCCATCTCCACGGCCTTTTTCCTCTCCTCCTCCTTCAGGACGTGGATGGCCTTCCTGCCCACCACCCCGAGGACCGGCCCCTTCTTCCCCAGAAAGCGCAGGCGCTGGCCCACCAGCACCTGGGGGTCCCAGCCCCCTAGGGGCCTCAAGCGCAGGAAGCCCTTTTCCTCCACGTGGCTCACGATGACCCCGATCTCGTCCAGGTGGCCCATGAGGAGGACCTTGGGCCTTTGGCCGGGGTTGAGGCGGGCGTAGACGTTGCCGTGGCGGTCTTTCTCCGCCTCGGCGAAGGTGGAGGCCTTTTCCAGGAAGACCTGGGCCGCCTCCTCCTCAAAGCCGGAAGGCCCGGTGGCCAGAAGAAGCCTCTCCAAAAACGCCAGGTCCGGCGCGTAGTCCATGCCCCAAGCTTACAATGGCCCCGTGAAGTACCTGGCCCTCATCGCCCACGATGCCAAGAAGGAGGAGATGGTGGCCTTCGCCAAAAGGCACAAGGACCTCCTGGCCCGCTTCCCCCTCCTGGCCACCGGCACCACGGGGGCCCGGGTCCAGGAGGCCACGGGGCTTCCCGTGGAGAGGGTCCTCTCCGGCCCTTTAGGCGGGGACCAGCAGATCGGGGCCCGGGTGGCCGAGGGGCGGGTCCTGGCGGTCATCTTCCTGCAGGACCCCTTGAGCGCCAAGCCCCACGAGCCCGACGTTCAGGCCCTCATGCGGGTCTGCAACGTGCATCAGGTGCCCCTCGCCACCAACCTGGCGGCGGCGGAGGCCCTGGTGGCCTGGCTCAGGGACCAGACTGCTACGTAAATACCCCAAAAAGGCCCAGGTACCCATACTCTCGCTTCCGGTCTCCCTCGGCCCACCAGCCCTCAGAAGCCTTCTGCCGGGGTCCCCATGCTGGCTTGGGCCAGCATGGGGTGGTGTCACAGGGTCTTGCGGTAGGCCAGGGCCTCGGCCACGTGGGCCTCCTCCACCCGCTCGGCGCCCGCCAGGTCGGCCACGGTGCGGGCCACCCGCAGGAGGCGGTCGTAGCTTCGGGCGGAGAGGAGGAGTTTTTTGGCGGCGGCCTGCAGGAGGGCCTCGGCCCCGGGGGTGAGGCGGAGGTGTTCCCTCAGGGCCCTTCCGGAAAGCTCTCCGTTGGGGCGGCCCTGGCGCTTCAGCATCCTCTCCCTGGCCCTAAGGACCCGCTCCCGCACCGCCTCGGTGCTCTCCCCCTCGGGGGCCCGGGCCAGCTCCTCCGGCGTGAGGCGGGGGACCTCCACCACCAGGTCAAAGCGGTCCAGAAGCGGCCCGGAGATCTTGCCCACATAGCGGCTCCGGGCGCCCGGGGTGCAGGTGCAGGCCCTTTCCGGGTCCCCATAAAAGCCGCAGGGGCAGGGGTTCATGGCCGCCACCAGGAGGAAGCGGGCGGGAAAGGTGAGGCTGGCCCGGGCCCGGGCGATGGTGACCACGCCGTCTTCCAGGGGCTGGCGGAGGGCCTCGAGGGCCTCCCGGGAGAACTCGGGAAACTCGTCCAGGAAGAGGACCCCCCGGTGGGCCAGGGAGACCTCCCCGGGCTTGGGGATGGCCCCGCCCCCGATCAGGCCGGCGTAGCTCACCGTGTGGTGGGGGGCCCGGAAGGGCGGGGTCTTGATGAGGCCTCTAACGGGCTTGCCGGCGGCGGAGTGGATCCGGGTCACCTCCAAGGCGGCCTCCCGGGAGAGGGGCGGCAGGAGGAAGGGGAGGCGCCGGGCCAGCATGGTCTTCCCCGATCCCGGGCTTCCCACCATGAGGAGGTGGTGGTAGCCGCTGGCGGCGATCTCCAAGGCCCTTTTGGCCTTGGCCTGCCCCTTCACGTCCCTGAGGTCCAGGGCCTCCAAGGCCTCCAGGGGGTCCTCGGGCCTGGCCTCCTCCAGGGCCTCCTCGCCCCGCAAAAAGGCCGCCACCTCCCTTAGGGTCCTGGCCCCGTAGACCCTCACCCCCTCCACCAGGGCCGCCTCCTTGGCGCTCTCCTCGGGCAGAAGGAGGGTCTTGCCCTCGGCGAGGGCGCCCAGGGCCAGGTTCACCGCTCCGGGGATGGGCCTCAGGCTGCCGTCCAGGCCCAGCTCCCCGGCCACGGCCAGGGGGGAAAGGGCCTCGAGGGGCACCACCCCCTGGGCGGCCAGGAGGCCCAGGGCGATGGGCAGGTCAAACTGGCTCCCCTCCTTCTTGAGCTCCGCCGGGGCCAGGTTCACCACCACCCGGGCCTGGGGGTAGGGGAAGCCGGCGTTCTTCAGGGCGGCCCGCACCCTTTCCCGGCTCTCCTCCACCGCCTTGTCGGGCAGGCCCACCAGGGCGTAGGAGGGAAGCCCGGGGCTCACATCCACCTCCACGGTGACGGGAACAGCGTCCAGGCCGTAAAGGGCGTAGCTCCGCACCTGGGCCAGCATGGAGGGAGTTTACCATGAACCCGTTAGTTGAAGGGGTGGACGCCCCTCGGCTAACAGGCGCTCGGAAAGGGGCGGTTGGCCCTTGGGAAAGCGCGTAACATGGTGGGGATGGCGGCGGACTGGGCCAAGGCGTATAACAAACTGAGCCGGGCCCTGGAGGAACGGCGCGCCCTTCTGGAGGCCTTTGGGGGCATGGACCTGGATCTGATCCAGGTGGCCAACGAGGAGTGGCTTTACATGCTCCAGGAGGACACCCGCCACTCCTTGGCCATAGAAGGGTATTTCGCCAATGAGCGGGAGTTGCGCCAGGTGCTCAGGGGCCGAAGAGGGTCGGCGGAGGTTTTTAACTACTTTCGCACCGCCCAGTTCGTGTACGAGCTGGCGTTCCAGGACGCTAAGGAAGGAGTTTGGCACCTGGATTTGGCTTTCATCAACAACATCCACGGCCAGCTCTTTAGGGAAACATCCCTGGAGCGGGAGCGGGGTAAGCCTGCGGACGGGGTCCAGCGCCGCATCCAGGGGGCCAAAGTGGTGCCGCCCCTGGAGGCCACGGACTACCTACGGGCCTTCGTCCAGGTGGCCAGGACCCTTACGGAGAAGCGGCCCGTTCTGGAGGCCTTGGCCAAGGCCCACGCCCTCTTTGAGGCCATCCACCCTTACCGGGACGGCAACGGCCGGGTGGGGCGCCTGCTCCTCAACTACCTGGCCATCCGCCAGGGCCTGCCCCCGGTGGTCATCAAGGGGCTGGACCCTGGGGACCGGAAGAGATACTACGAGGCCCTGGAAGGGGCGGACCGGGGCTTTCTGGGCCGGTTTCCGCCCCCTGACCCCAAGGCCTTGCTCCAGGCCCTGGACGAAGGGGAGTGGAGGCCCCTGGCCCTTCTCCTGGGGGAGTCCCTCCTGGCCCGCCTGGACAAGGTGGTGGCCCTGGCCCTGATGCGCTTCGCCGACCTCAAACCCCTGGACCAGGTGGCCCGGGACCTGGGCGTTCCCCGGCAACATCTTTACGTGTGGGCGGGCCGGAGCCGGCTCGTGGTGTACCAACCGGGGGGTAAGGAACGCCTGCTTTCCCACCCCTGGCTCTTCTTGGGGACCCGGGAGAGGCCTCCCCTAAGGCCCGCAGAGCTTCCCCCGCCCCGGCCGGACTGGCGTGAGCGGCTCGCCGACCTCCAGCGCCTCCTCTTTCATCCCGACCTCTGAAGGAGGGGCAGGTAGAGGACCACCGCCAAAAGGAGAAGGCCGAGAAGGCCCAAAAAGGCCGCCTGGTAGCCGAGGGCCGCCACCACCCCGCCCACCCCCCACTGGAGGAGGAAGGTGCCCCCGATGCCGAAGAGGTTGACCAGGGTGGTCCCCCGCCCCACCAGGTGGCCCGCCACCAGCTCCCGGGCCTGGGTGAGGGTGAGGATGTTGAAGGCCCCGAAGAAGCCCATGAGGGCGTAGGCGGGAACCAGGACCCTTAAAAGAAGGAGGAGAAGGCCTAAGGCGAAGAGGAGGCTGGCGAAGAGGAGGACCCTGGCCGTCCCCAGCCGGTCCGCCAGGTAGCCGGAGACCAAAAAGCCGAAGACGGCCATCCCCGAGTAGAGGAAGAGGAGGTTGCCCACCTCGAGGGCCTTAAGACCCAGGTGATAGGCGTAGGCCCCGGCCCAGAGGGTCTGCAGGGCGAGGAAGCTCCCGGCGAAGGCCAGGGCCAGGAAGGCCACCCGGAGAAGCCTCCCGTTGCGGAGCACCTCCCAAAGGCCCCTCCCTTCCCCGCCCCTGGGCCAGGCCACCCCGGGCGGGGCGTTCCGCACCCCCAGGTAGATGGCCAGGGCCACCAGGGCCACCACCAGCCCCCCGAAGAGGAAGACCCCCCGCCAGCCCACCGCCTCCTTGAGGAGGGCCAGGGGCGTGGCCGCCATGAGCCCCCCCGTGGCCCCTAAGCCCACGAGGAGGGTGGACACCGTGGCGTAGCTCTTGGGGAACCAGAGGCTGAAGGCCTTCAGGGCCCCCATGAGGGCCGCCGCCATCCCCACCCCGATCAGGGCCCGGCCCAGGGCTAGCGTGCCGAAGCCCTGGGCCAGGCCGAAGACCAGGCTCCCCAACGCGGCCAACAGGAGGAGAGAGGGGGTGACCACCCGGGGGCCGAAGCGGTCCAGAAGGCCGCCCAGAGGGAGCTGGGCCGCGGCGAAGGCCAGGTAGAAGAGGCTGGTCATGAGGCCCAGCTCCGCCGGCCCCAGGCCCAGCTCCTGGGAGAGGTCCTTGGCGAGGACGGCGTTGGCGGAGCGGTAGAAGTAGGAGAGAAAGTAGCCCAGGGTAAAGAGGACAAAGACGCGGACGGCCATATCACCTCCGGTTCAGGGCCACGCCCAGGAGAATCATAAGCCCGCCCAGAAGGGCCTCCGGCCTTAAGGGCTCCCCCGCCAAAGGCCAGGCGAAGAGGGCCCCGCTCAGGGGCTCCAGCATGGCCACCAGGGTGGCGGTGCGGGCGGGCACGGTGCGCACCCCCTGAAGGAAGAGGCCGAAGGGGACCACCGTGCCCAGGGTGACCAGGTAGAGGATGCCCCCCCACTGCCCGGGGGTGAGGGTCAGGGACCGGTCCAGGTGAAGGAGGAGGAAGGGCAGGGCCAGGAGGCTTCCCACCCCCGTGGCCACCCCCAGGGCCACCAGGGGCGGGGTCTTGAGGCCGTGGGAGAAGGCGGCGTAGAGGGCGAAGGAGAGGGCGGAGAGGAGGCCGTAGGCCACGCCCACGGGGCTTCCTTGGAGCCCTTGCCGGCCCACCACCAGCACATAGGCCCCCCAGAGGGCCAGGGCCACGCCCGCTAGGGCCCTTGCGGGAAGCCTTTCCCTCCTCAGGAGGGCGTAGAGGGTGAGGAGGGCCGGGGCCAGGTACTGGAGGAAGATGCCGGTGGCCACGGTGGTGGTGTGGATGGCCAGGTAGTAGAAGGCCTGGGCTCCGGAAAGGGCGAGGCCCACCCGGATGAGGCGGGGCCGTTCCTCTTGGGAAGGGGGGTGGCGGAGGAGGAGGGGCAGGAGGAGGAGAAAGCTCAAGAGGAAGCGCCAGGGGATGAGGACCTCGGGGGGGATCTCCCGCATGAACCGCCCCGCCAGGGCCCCCCCGAGGCCCCAAAGCAGGGCGGCCAGGGCCACGAAGATCACCGCCGCCCTCCCAGGACCGCCAAGGCCACCCCCAGAAGGAGGACCAGGGCCCCCAGGATGACCTGAAGCCCGGGGACCTCGCCAAAGAGGAGGAAGGCCAGGAGGCTGGCCCCCACCGGTTCAAAGAGGACGGCCAGGGTCACCAGGACCGGGGAGATGTGGCGGGTGGCCCAGTTGAAGCTGGTGTGGCCCACGAGCTGGGGCAGAAGGGCCATGAGGAGGATGTAGAGGTAGACCGCCCCCGGGTACCCCCCGTACCCTCCCCCGAAGAGGTAGGGGAGAGGAAAGAGGATCAGGAAGGCGGTGGTGTAGGCCACCCTCACGTATTCCAGAAGGGAAAGCCCCCGCCTCTGGGCCTCCCGCCCCAGGAGGAAGTAAAAGGAGGCGGCTAGGGCCCCGAGGAGGGCCAGGAGGTCCCCCAAAAGGGGGTTCGTGCCCCCACCCTGGGCGTCCCCCAGGCCGATCAGAAGCCCGCCCACCAGGGCCACCCCCACCCCCAGGAGGGTGAGGCCGGAGGGCCTTTCCCCGAAAAGGAGCCAGCCCAGAAGGGTGACCCAGACGGGGTTGGTGGTGACCAGGGCGGTGCTGGCGGCCACCGAGGTGTAGGAGAGGGAGGTGATCCAGAAGGCGAAGTGCAGGGCCAAGGCCGCCCCCGCCGCCAGGGCGAAGGGGATACCCCCCCTGGCCCGGATGGGGTTCTTGAAGCCGGGCAGGAGGAGAAGGGCGGCGAAGCCCATCCGCCCCGCGCTCATCACCAGGCTAAAGGCCAGGCTTCTGTCCCCTGAGGCGGCGAGGGCGAGCCGCACCAGGATGCTCCCGAAGCTGATGGCCAGGATGCCCAGGAGGAGGACGCCGGCCACCTGGAGCCCGGAGGGCCGCATGGGCGCATTTTTCCATACGCCTCCCGCTCTGACCAGGGGGTCAGGCCCGGGGCCAACGCCCTGGAACCCGCTGGTATACTGGCGCGGAAGGAGGTCCTATGGTGACCATCGCGGTTCCCAAGGAAAGGGCCCCAGGGGAGAGAAGGGTGGCCCTGGTGCCCGAGGTGGTGGCCCGCCTGGTGAAGGGAGGGGCCAGGGTCAGGGTGGAGCGAGGGGCCGGGGAGGGCGCCTACTACCCCGACCCCCTATACCAGGAGGCGGGGGCGGAGGTGGTGGAGCGGGAAGCCCTCCTTAAGGGGGCCAACCTCCTCTTCACCGTGCAGCCCCCCCCTCAGGACCTGATCCAGGCCCTGGAGCCCGGATGCCTGGTGGTGGGCTTCGTCCAGGCCCACAAGAACCTGGACCTGGTGAAGGCCCTGGCCGCAAAAAAGGCCACGGTCCTGGCCATGGAGCTCATCCCCCGCATCACCCGGGCCCAGGGCATGGACGCCCTCTCCAGCCAGGCCACGGTGGCGGGGTACCTGGCCGCCATCCACGCCGCAAGGCTCTCCCCCCGCTTCTTCCCCATGCTGACCACCGCCGCCGGCACCATCCGCCCCGCCAAGGTGATGGTCATGGGGGTGGGCGTGGCGGGGCTCATGGCCATCGCCACCGCCAAGCGCCTGGGGGCCCAGGTCTTCGCCTACGATGTGCGGAGGGCGGCCTTGGAGCAGGCCCTCTCCCTGGGGGCCAAGCCCATTGAGCTCCCCATCAGCGCCGAGGGGGAGGGCGGGTACGCCCGGGAGCTCACCGAGGAGGAGAAGCGCATCCAGCACGAGGCCCTGCGGGAGCACGTGGCCGGCATGGACGCCATCATCACCACGGCCCAGGTGCCCGGTCGCCGCGCCCCCATCCTCCTCACCGAGGACATGATGGACCGCCTCAAGCCCGGCACCGTGGTGGTGGACCTGGCGGCCGAGTCCGGGGGGAACTGCGTCCTCACCAGGCCGGGAGAGGTGGTGGAGGTGAAGGGGGTGCGGATCTACGGCCCCTTGAACCTTCCCAGCGAACTCGCCGTCCACGCCTCGGAGATGTACGCCAAGAACCTCCTGAACTTGTCCACCCTGCTCATAGAGAAGGGGGAGTTCGCCCCCAGGTGGGAGGACGAGATCGTCCAAGGGGCCCTTCTCATGAAGGAGGGCGAGATCCTGCACGGGCCCACCAAGGCCCTTCTGGGAGGTGCGTGATGGAGTTTGGCTTCTGGTCTGCCCTTTACATCTTCGTGCTCACCGCCTTTTTGGGCTACGAGCTCATCACCCGGGTGCCGGTGATCCTCCACACCCCCCTGATGTCGGGCTCCAACTTCATCCACGGGGTGGTGGTGGTGGGGGCCATGGTGGTTCTGGGCCACGCGGAAACCGGCCTGGAGAAGCTGATCGGCTTTTTGGGCGTGATCCTGGGGGCCGCCAACGCCGCCGGGGGGTACGCGGTCACGGTGCGCATGCTGGAGATGTTTGAGAAGAAGCCCAAAGGGGGTGGTCAGTGATGGACCTCATTCAGGCGGCCTACTTCGTGGTGGCCATCCTCTTCATCGTGGGCCTCAAGCGCATGGCCCACCCCACCACGGCCAAAAGCGGCATCGTCTGGGCGGGCTGGGGTATGGTCCTGGCGGTGCTGGCCACCTTCTTCTGGCCGGGGATGGGGAACTTCGCCCTCATGCTCCTGGCCCTCCTCGTGGGGTCGGTGGTGGCCTGGTGGGCGGCGGTCAAGGTGGCCATGACCGACATGCCCCAGATGGTGGCCATTTACAACGGCATGGGCGGCGGCGCCGCCGCCACCATCGCCGCGGTGGAGCTCCTCAAGGGGGCCTTTGACAACCAGGGGCTGATGGCCCTGGCCATATTGGGCGGGCTCATCGGCAGCGTGGCCTTCACCGGGAGCCTCATCGCCTTCGCCAAGCTCCAAGGCCTCATGCGCAGCCGGCCCATCCTCTTCCCGGGGCAGAAGGTGCTGAATGCCCTAGTCCTCGCGGTCACGGTGCTTCTCGGCCTCTCCCTCCTCTTCAACGACGCCACCTCGAGCATCGTCCTCTTCTTCCTGCTGGCCCTTCTTTTCGGCGTGCTCATGACCCTGCCCATCGGCGGCGGGGACATGCCCGTGGCCATCTCCTTCTACAACGCCTTCACCGGCATGGCCGTGGGCTTTGAGGGCTTCGCCATTGGGAACGCTGCCCTCATGGTGGCGGGCACCCTGGTGGGGGCGGCGGGCACCCTGCTCACCGTGCTCATGGCCCGGGCCATGAACCGCTCGGTCTGGAGCGTGCTGGTGGGTGGGTTCGGCGTGGAGCAGGAGGCGGGCGAGGTCAAGGGGAGCCTCAAGCCCATTGACGTGGAGGACGCCGCCGTCATGCTGGCCTACGCGAACAAGGTGGTCTTCGTCCCCGGCTACGGCATGGCCCTCTCCCAGGCCCAGCACAAGGTGAAGGAGCTCGCCGACCTCCTCGAGGCCCGCGGGGTGGACGTGAAGTTCGCCATCCACCCGGTGGCCGGGCGCATGCCCGGGCACATGAACGTCCTCCTGGCCGAGGCCGGGGTGGACTACGACAAGCTCAAGGACCTGGAGGAGATCAACCCCGAGTTCCCCACCGTGGACGTGGCCGTGGTCATCGGGGCCAACGACGTGGTCAACCCGGCCGCCCGCCGCCCCGGGAGCCCCCTCTACGGCATGCCCATCCTGGACGTGGACAAGGCCAAGAACGTGATCGTCGTTAAGCGGGGCCAGGGCAAGGGCTTCGCCGGGGTGGAGAACGAGCTCTTCTACGCCGACAACACCCGGATGCTCTACGGGGACGCCCAGAAGGTCCTCACCGAGCTCATCCAGGCTCTGAAGAAGCTCTAAACGCCCTTCCCTCCCGAAGCCCCGGGCCGAGCCCGGGGCTTCTTGACCTTTGGCCTGGCCCTTGCTATAGTGCCTAGTGCGGTCGGTCCGCGGTAGCTCAGCTGGTAGAGCGGCCGGCTGTTAACCGGTTGGTCGCAGGTTCGAGTCCTGCCCGCGGAGCCAGATGGGGGCCTAAGGGCCCCCTGGGTCTTTTATTGGGGGGCGAAAAAGGGTATAATCCTCCTTCGTGCGGCCTGCCGGGCCCGGAAGGGAGGTGAAGATGCGCAAGTACGAGGTCAACGTCATCCTGAACCCCAACCTGGACCAGACCCAGCTCGCCCTGGAGAAGGAGATCATCGGCAAGGCCCTCGAGGCCCACGGGGCCAGGGTGGAGAAGGTGGAGGAGTGGGGGACGCGCCGCCTGGCCTACCCCATCGCCAAGGACCCCCAGGGGTATTTCCTCTTCTACCAGGTGGAGATGCCCGAGGACCGGGTCAACGCCCTGGCCCGGGAGCTCCGCATCCGCGACAACGTGCGCCGGGTGATGGTGGTGAAGAAGGCGGAGCCCCTCCTCGCCAAAGGGTAAACTGTTCCCATGGCGCGAGGCCTGAACCAAGTATTCCTCATCGGCACCCTGACCGCCCGCCCCGACATGCGCTACACCCCGGGAGGCCTGGCCATCCTGGACCTGAACCTGGCGGGACAGGATGCCTTCACGGACGAGTCCGGCCAGGAGAGGGAAGTCCCCTGGTACCACCGGGTTAGGCTTCTGGGCCGCCAGGCGGAGATGTGGGGGGACCTTCTGGAAAAGGGCCAGCTCATCTTCGTGGAAGGGCGCCTGGAGTACCGCCAGTGGGAGAAGGACGGGGAGAAGCGGAGCGAAGTGCAGGTGCGGGCCGAGTTCATTGACCCCCTGGAGGGGAGGGGCCGGGAGACCCTGGAGGACGCCCGGGGCCAGCCCAGGCTCCGCCGGGCCCTGAACCAGGTGATCCTCATGGGCAACCTCACCCGGGACCCCGACCTCCGCTACACCCCTCAGGGGACGGCGGTGGTGCGCCTGGGCCTGGCGGTCAACGAGCGCCGCCGGGGCCAGGAAGAGGAAAGGACCCACTTCCTGGAGGTTCAGGCCTGGCGCGAGCTGGCGGAGTGGGCTTCGGAGCTTAGGAAGGGCGACGGGCTTTTGGTCATCGGCCGTTTGGTGAACGACTCCTGGACGAGCTCCAGCGGAGAGAGGCGCTTCCAGACCCGTGTGGAAGCCCTCAGGCTGGAGCGCCCCACCCGTGGGCCTGCCCAAGCCGGCGGAAGCAGGCCCCCCACGGTCCAGACGGGCGGGGTGGACATAGACGAAGGGCTGGAAGACTTCCCGCCGGAGGAGGATTTGCCGTTTTGAGCGCCAAGAACGCGAAACCCAAGAAGGAGGCGCAGACGCGCCGTCCCTCCAGGAAGGCCAAGGTCAAGGCCACCCTGGGGGAGTTTGACCTGAGGGACTACCGGAACGTGGAGGTGTTGAGGCGGTTCCTGTCGGAGACGGGGAAGATCCTTCCCCGCCGCCGCACGGGGCTTTCCGCCAAGGAGCAGCGGATCCTGGCCAAGACCATCAAGCGGGCCAGGATTCTGGGGCTTCTGCCCTTCACGGAGAAGCAGGTGCGGAAATAGGGGGTGAACGGTGAAGGTCATCTTGCTGGAACCCCTGGAGAACCTGGGCGACGTGGGCCAGGTGGTCGACGTGAAGCCGGGCTACGCCAGGAACTACCTCCTGCCTCGAGGCCTGGCGGTTTTGGCCACGGAGAGCAACCTGAAGGCCCTGGAGGCCAAGATCCGCGCCCAGGCCAAGCGCCTGGCGGAGAGAAAGGCCGAGGCGGAGAGGCTCAAGGAGCTCCTGGAAAACCTCACCCTCACCATCCCGGTGCGGGCTGGGGAGAACAAGATCTACGGCTCCGTCACCGCCAAGGACATCGCCGAGGCCCTTTCCCGCCAGCACGGCATCACCATTGACCCCAAGCGCCTAGGCCTAGAGAAGCCCATCAAGGAGCTGGGGGAGTACGTCCTCACCTACAAACCCCACCCCGAGGTGCCCATCAGCCTCAGGGTGAGCGTGGTGGCCCAGTAACCCTTCCCGGCAGGCCGCCAAGGGCGGGGGTGACCCCGCCCTTTTTGCTGGCCCCGCCCTTGGCGTATGCTTAGAGGCGTGGAGTTTGTCGTGGAAGACCTGGGCCTCATCCCTTACGGGGAGGCCTGGGCCTACCAGAAGGAGGTCCACCGGCAGGTGGTGGAGGGGAAGCGCCCCCCCACGCTCCTCCTCCTGGAGCACCCCCGGGTCATCACCCTGGGGCGGAAGGCCACCGGGGAAAACCTCCTCTTCCCCGAGAGCTGGTACCGGGAGCAGGGCTTTGAGCTCTACTGGGTGGAGCGGGGCGGGGACGTCACCTACCACGGGCCGGGGCAGCTCGTGGGCTACCCCATCTTCCCCGTGGACCGGGAGGTGCGCCGCTTCCTCAGGCAGCTGGAGGAGGTCATCGTGAGGGTGGCGGCGGACTACGGCCTCGAGGCCTACCCCACCCCGGGCTACGCCGGGGTCTGGGTGGGGGAGGACAAGCTCTGCGCCATCGGGGTGGCGGTGAAGGAGGGGGTGAGCTTCCACGGCTTCGCCCTCAACGTCTCCACGGACCTGAACGACTTCTCCGTCATCGTCCCCTGCGGCCTGAAGGGCAAGGGGGTCACCTCCCTGGAGAGGCTCCTCGGGAGGAAGGTGCCCATGGCGGAGGTGAAGGCGCGGGTGGTGGAGGCCTTCGCCCAAGTCTTCGGCCTGAAGCCCCGCCTTTGGAGGAAGAGTGAAGCCCAAGTTTGAGACCTTAGAGCTCCTCTCGCCCACGGGGGAGGTCATCCCCCTCAAGGTGGTGAAGCGCGGCCTGGCCCAGGCCCGGCCCGAGCCCGTGGACCGCCACAAGCCCGCCTGGCTCAGGGCCACCCTCCCCACCGGGCCCAAGTACCAGGCCCTGAAGGCCATGGTGCGGGACCTCAAGCTCCACACCGTCTGCCAGGAGGCCCTCTGCCCCAATGTGGGCGAGTGCTGGACCCACGGCACCCTGACGGTCATGATCCTGGGAAGCGTCTGCACCCGGGCCTGCAAGTTCTGCGCCGTGGACACGGGAAACCCCAGGGGCTGGGTGGACCCGGAGGAGCCCAAGAGGGTGGCCGAGGCCATCGCCCGCATGGGGGTGCGCTACGTGGTCCTCACCAGCGTGGACCGGGACGACCTCCCCGACGGCGGCGCCTCCCACTTCGCCGCCACCATCCGGGCCATCAAGGAGCGGGCCCCCGGGGTCCTGGTGGAGGCCCTCACCCCCGACTTCCAGGGGGACCTAAAGGCGGTGGAGACGGTCCTGGCGGCGAACCCCGAGGTGTACGCCCAGAACCTGGAGACCGTGCGCCGCCTCACCCCCAGGGTGCGGGACCCCCGGGCGGGCTACGAACAGACCCTGAAGGTCCTGGCCCACGCCAAGCGGGTGAGGCCCGAGATCCTCACCAAGTCCAGCCTCATGCTGGGCCTAGGGGAGGAGGAAGAGGAGATCCGGGAGGCCATGGCGGACCTCCGGGCCGCCGGGGTGGACATCCTGACCCTGGGCCAGTACCTGCGCCCCACCCCCGCCCACCTGCCCGTGGCCCGCTACGTGCCCCCGGAGGACTTCCAGAAGTACGCCGCCTGGGGCTACGAGATGGGCTTTAAGGAGGTCTTCGCCGGGCCTCTGGTGCGGAGCTCCTACCGGGCGGACCGGGTGTTTTTGGAGGCTTTGGGCCGATGAGGCTCTTCTTCCTGGACCTGCTGGCCCTGTTCCTCTTCGCCCTGGTGGGGCTCCTTGCCCACGGGCGGCCGGTGGACCTAGGGGGCCTTGCCAGAAACCTGCTTCCCGTCCTCTCCGTCTGGCTCCTCCTAAGCCCCTTCCTCGGCACCTACCGGAGGCCCAGCTGGAGGAACCTCCTCCTCACCTGGCTCCTGGCCTTCCCGGCGGGGCTTTGGCTCAGGGAGATGGTCCTTGGGGGGAGCTTTGGCCCGGGCTTTTTCGTCTTCCTGGCCGTGGCCATGGCCTTCAGCCTCCTCTTCCTGTTCCTTCTCCGGGGTCTCGCCAAGCTCCTCCGCATCTGGTAAAAAGGGCGTATGGACAAGGTGGCCTTCATCGGTCTTGGGGCCATGGGCTACCCCATGGCAGGGCACCTGGCCCGGCGCTTCCCCACCCTGGTCTGGAACCGCACCTTCCAAAAGGCCCTGAAGCACCAGGAGGCGTTCGGCTCCAGGGCGGTTCCCCTCGAGGAGGTGGCCGAGGCCGGGGTCATCTTCACCTGCCTGCCCACCACCAAGGAGGTAGCCCAGGTGGCGGAGAGGCTTTTACCCCACCTCCGGCCCGGGACCCACTGGGTGGACGCCACCAGCGGCGACCCCGAGGAGAGCCGGAGGCTCGCCGAGCGCCTTCGGGAAAAGGGCGTGGTCTATCTGGACGCCCCCGTCTCCGGGGGCACGGCGGGGGCGGAGAAGGGGACCCTCACCGTGATGCTGGGCGGGCCGGAGGAGGCCGTGGAGCGGGTGAGGCCCTACCTGGCCTACGCCAAGAAGGTGGTCCACGTGGGGCCCGTGGGGGCGGGGCACGCGGTGAAGGCCATCAACAACGCCCTTTTGGCGGTGAACCTGTGGGCGGCGGGGGAGGGCCTCGTGGCCCTGGTGGCCCAGGGGGTTTCCGCAAAGAAGGCCCTGGAGGTCATCAACGCCTCCTCGGGCCGCTCCAATGCCACCGAGAACCTGATTCCCGAGAGGGTCCTCACCCGGGCCTTCCCCAAGACCTTCGCCCTGGGCCTCCTGGTCAAGGACCTGGGGATCGCCATGAGGGTTCTGGAAGGGGAGAAGGCCCCAAGCCCCCTCCTCCGCCTCACCCGGGAGGTCTACGAGATGGCCAAGCGGGAGCTGGGGCCTGAGGCCGACCACGTGGAGGCCCTGAAGCTTCTGGAGCGCTGGGCGAACGCGGAGATCCGCTAAGTGCCCCGCCGTAGCAAGAGCCACAGCGGGGGCCTCGGAAAGTGCGCCTGCACCCCAAGGGGCTCCCGCGCTCCCAAGTTTATGTGCGGGCCTTTAGCGGTTCAGGATGTGGACGGCCCGCTTGTGGAAGGCCTCCGCCGCCTCCATGAGGCCTTCGGAGAGGGTGGGGTGGGCGTGGACGGTGAGGGCCAGGTCGGTGAGGGTGGCCCCCATCTCCAGGGCTAAGGTGGCCTCGGCGATGAGCTCCCCCGCCTGGGGCCCCACGATGAAGACCCCGAGGAGCAGGTCCGTCTCCTCGTCCCCCACCGCCTTGACCAGGCCCTCCGGGGCTCCCAGGGTGAGGGCCCGCCCCGAGGCGGCCAGGGGGAACTTGCCCACCCGCACCCTGTACCCGGCCTTCTTGGCCTCCTCCTCGGTGAGGCCCACCCCCGCCCACTCGGGGGCGGTGTAGACCACGGCGGGGACCTGGTAGTCAAAAAGGGCGTCCTTCCCGGCGGCGTTTTCGGCGGCCACCAGGCCTTCCTTCATGGCCTTGTGGGCCAGGAGGGGCGGCCTGGCCGCGTCCCCGATGGCGTAGACCCCTTTCTGGTTCGTCTCCATGCGGGCGTTCACCCGCACGAAGCCCCTCTCGTCCAGGGCGATGCCCGCCTTCTCCAGGCCCAAGCCCTGGGTGCGGGGCCTCCGGCCCACGGCCACCAGGACCTTGTCCACCACCAGGGTCTCCTCCTTGCCCCCTTCTGCGGGGGCGAGGCGGACGTGGAGGCCGTCCTTCTTCTTCTCGTAGCCCAGGGCCTTGGTGCCGGTGCGGACCCGGATGCCCTCCTTCTCCAGGGCCCGGCGGAGGAGGCCTGCGGTCTCCCGGTCCCCTTGGGGGAGGATCTCCGGCATGTACTCAATGAGGGTGACCTCCGCGCCCAGGCGGCGGTAGATCTGGCCGAACTCCAGCCCCACCGCCCCCCCGCCGATTACCAGGAGGCGCCTGGGAACCCCTTCCTCCACCCTAAGGGCGCGGGTGGAGTCCCAGACGTCTTCCCCGAAGGGAAAGCCCTCGAGGGGCATGGGCTCGCTCCCCGTGGCCAGGATGAGGCTTTGGGCCCGGTAGCGGCCCCCACCCACCTCTATCTCCTTGGGGCCGAGGAGCCGGGCGAAGCCCTGGACCAGGTCCACCTTGTTGCCCTTAAGCAGGGTGGCCACGCCTCCCGTGAGCTTCTTCACCACGCCGTCGCGCCAGGCGGCGAGCTTTTGGTGGTCCAGGGCGGCCTCCGCCTTCAGGCCGAAGGCCTCCCCGGCCTTCAGGGCGTGGAGGGTCTCGGCGGCGTGCAGGAGGGCCTTGGTGGGGATGCACCCCACGTTGAGGCAGACCCCGCCCACCTTTTCCGCCTCCACCGCCAGAACCCTCAGGCCCAGCTGGGCCCCCCGGATGGCGGCGTGGTACCCCCCGGGCCCGGTGCCGATGACGATGAGGTCGTAATGGCTTTCGTGGTTCATGATGTCCTCCGTTGGCCCTTCTCACATCTCCAGCATCAGGGTCTCGGGCTTTTCCAGGAGCCGGATGACCTCCCGGGTGAACATGGCGGCCTCGGCCCCGTCAACGAGGCGGTGGTCAAAGGAGAGGGAGAGGAACATGATGTCCCGGGCCTGGATGGAGCCGTCGGGCATGACCCAGGGGCGCTTCCTTATGGAGTGCACGCCCAAAATGGCCGCCTCGGGGACGTTGATGATGGGGAAGCTCAGGGTGGCCCCTACGGAGCCGATGTTGGTGATGGTGAAGGTGGAACCGGAAACCTCTTCCGGAGCCAGGCGGCCCTCCCTGGCCTTTTGCGAGAGAAGGGCGATCTCCCGGGCCAGCTCCAGGAGGCTCTTGCGGTCGGCGTCCCGGACCACGGGGACGATGAGGCCCCTCTCCGTGGCCACGGCGATGCCGATGTGGTAGTAGCGCTTGTAGACCACCTCCCCCCTTTCCTCGTCCAGGCTGGTGTTGAGCATGGGGTACTTCTTCAGGGCCCGCACCACCGCCTTGACGATGAAGGGCAGGTAGGTGAGCTTGACCCCCTGGGCCTCGGCCTCGCCCTTTAGCCTCTCCCTGAGGGCCACCAGCTCGGTGAGGTCGGCCTCGTCCACGTTGAGGGTGCGGACGGTGTAGAGGTGGCTCTGCCAGAGGCCCTGGGCGATGGTGCGGCGAATGCCCCGTAGGGGGACGCGCTCCTCCAGGTGCTCGTACCCTTTGGGGGAGGCGTACCTGGGGGGAGGCGGGAAACCCACCGGGGCGGGGGCCTCCTGGGGGGGCGGGGAGGCCGGCGCCGGGGCGGGGGAGGGCGGGGCCTTCAGCTTTTCGGCGTAGGCCCGGACGTCCTCCACCCGCACCCGGCCCAGGGGCCCCGAGCCCGGGACCGCCTCAATGGGGATGCCCAGCTCCCGGGCCAGCTTCCTGGCGGCGGGGACGGCCAGGACCCTTCCCCGCGCTTCCTTGGGCCTTTCGGCCAGGAAGGGGTTTTTCACCGCCACCTCCGTGGGGTCGGGCCGGAAGAGGGAGAGGTCCTCCCTTTCCTCCTTGGGGGGAAGGCCCGGCTCCACGATGGAGCGCTCCTCCACCGCCTGGACCGGGGGGGCTTCCTTTACCCCCTCCACGGCCTCCCCCGGCTCGGCGATGAGGGCGATGGGAGCATGGACCTTGACCACCTCCCCTTCCTTGGCCAGCTTCTTCAGGAGGACGCCTTCGTAGGGGGAGGGGAGCTCCACGGTGACCTTGTCGGTCATGACCTCCACGAAGGGCTGGTCCTTCTTCAGGTAGTCGCCTTCCTCCACCAGCCACTTCAGGATCTCGCCTTCCACCACGCTTTCGGCGAGCTCGGGCATGAGGATTTCCTTAGGCATACTCCTCCTCTAAAGGTCCAAAAGGCGCTCGAGGGCTTTGCGGTCCACACCGCGGGCCTCCGCCACCGCTTTCAGGATTCCGGCCAAGGTACCTACCTTCAGCGGCCGGTGCAGGGGAATGGTGACGGCATGTTCACCCGTTGGGCCTTTCCAGACCATGCGCACGTGGCTTCCCGTCCGTCGCTCCACCTGGTAGCCCAGGCGGGCCAGTCGTTGGACAAGCTCCTCCCCGGTGAGGTCGCGGGGAAGCTTCACGGGGCCAAGACCTCCTCGCGAACGAAGTGCAGGCGGATGATGGGGGGGGCTTCTTCGCCGAAGTGGCACCGCACCGCATCCCGCACCATCTCCTTGAGCTCCTCCCAGGTTTCTCCTTCTGTGAAGATGGCTTCTCCCAAGGCCCGGGCCACGAACCCCCCCTCTTCTGCCTCTTCCACCAAAAAGATGATTTCCCTCGGCATATCAGTAGTCTAGCGCCCGCTTGGCGGCGTTCAGGATCCGGGTCACCGTGGGCATGTAGAGCTTGTCCTGGGCGTAGGGGTAAGGGGTGTCAAAGCCGGTGACCCGGATGGGGGGGGCGAGGAGCATGTCCAGGATGTCCTCGGCGATGGTGGCCGCCACCTCGCTGATGAAGCTGGCGTGCCTGGGGGCGTCGGCGACGAGGACCGCCCGCCCGGTCTTGGCCACGGAGTTCATGACCGCCTCGTAGTCCCAGGGCATGAGGCTACGGAGGTCCAGGACCTCGGCGGAGACCCCGGCCTTCTCCAGCTCCTCCGCCGCCTGCAAGACCTCGGGCATCACCGCTCCGTAGGCGATGAGGGAGAGGTCCTTCCCCTCCCGCCGGATGGCGGCCTTCCCCAGGGGGAGGAGGTAGTCCTCCTCCGGCACCTCCTCCTTCACCGAGCGGTAGAGCCTTTTGGGCTCCAGGAAGACCACGGGGTCCTCGTCGCGGATGGCGGCCTTGAGGAGGCCCTTGGCGTCGTATGGGGTGGACACCGCCACCACCTTGAGGCCGGCGGTGTGGACGAAGTGGGCCTCGGGGCTTTGGGAGTGGTGGTGCCCCCCCCGTACTCCGCCCCCGGAGGGCATCCGCACCACCAGGGGGGCGGTGAACTGCCCGCCGGAGCGGTAGCGGAGCTTGGCCACCTGGCTCACCAGCTGGTCAAAGCCGGGGAAGATGTAGTCGGCGAACTGGATCTCGGCCACGGGCCTCAGGCCGTGGGCCGCCATGCCCAAAGCGGCCCCCACGATGGCCGCCTCGGAGAGGGGGGTGTCCAGGACCCGGTCGGGGCCGTACTTCTGCAGTAGCCCCTCGGTCACCAGGAAGACCCCGCCCCTTTTCCCCACGTCCTCCCCCAGAATCACCACCCGGGGGTCTTGGGCCATCTCCTCGTCCAGGGCCCGGTTCAGGGCCTGCACCATGGTCATGAGGGCCATACCCACCCCCTAAAGCTCCTCTTTGAGGAGGGCCTCCTGCTTCTGGAGGTGCCAGGGCTTCTCGGCGAGGACGTCGTCCAACATCCACTCAGGGGGGATGGGCCCCGCCTCCTCCGCCTCCTTGAGGCCCCGCTCCAGCTCGGCGCGGATCTCCTCCTTCAGGTCCTCCTCCCACTCGGCGTTCCAGAGGCCTCGGGCCTCGAGGAACCGCCGGAAGCGGGGGATGGGGTCCCGCTTCCGCCAGGCCTCCACCTCCTCCCGGGGGCGGTAGCGGCTGTCGTCGTCGGCGGAGGAGTGGGGGCCGTAGCGGTAGACCCTGAGCTCCACCAGGCTGGGGCCCTCCCCCAGGCGGGCCCGCTCCACGGCCTCCTTGACCACGTAGTAGCTGGCCAGGACGTCCATCCCGTCCACCAGGTAGCCGGGGATGCCGAAGGCGTGGGCCTTGTCGGCGATGGTGGGGCTTTTGGTCTGGTGGCGGTAGTCCACGCTGATGGCGTAGAAGTTGTTCTCGCAGATGAAGACGGCGGGGGCCCCCTGCACGGCGGCGAAGTTGATGCCGGCGTACCAGTCCCCCTCGCTGGTGGCCCCGTCCCCGAAGGTGCAGACCGCCACCTGGCCGGTGCGCAGGAGCTTCATGCTGATGGCGGCCCCGGCGGCGGGGGGCACGTGGGAGGCGATGGGGGAGGCCACGGTGAAGAGGTTGAGGGCCTTGGAGCCGGGGTGCTCGGGCATCTGCCGCCCCTTGTTGGGGTCGGCCTGGGTGGCCAGCATCTGGCCGAAGAGCTCCCTGGGGGGGACCCCCAGGGCCAGGGCCAGGCCGTGGTCCCGGTAGTAGGGGAAGAGCCAGTCAAATCCCCGCCTCACGGCGTGGGCGATGGCCACCTGGGCGGCCTCGTGCCCGGCGGCGGGGGCGATGAAGCTGGTCTTGCCGGTGCGGATCAGGATGGTGTAGCGCTCGTCCAGCATCCGGGCGGCCAGCATGTCGCGGTAGAACCTCTTTAGCCTCTCCTCCTCCAGGTCCAGGGGGAAGTCCCCCAGCCACTCCCCCTCCTCGCCGATGAGCCTTATGGGCTCCTCGGTGAAGGGCCGGAACCGGTGGGTGTCCTTGACCATAAACCCTCCTTGGGGCGCTTTTGGCGCCGAAGCCCCGCCCTGGGTAAGGGCCTAGGGGCTTTTCGGGGTGGGGCAGGTCCCACTTTCCCTTCGCCCCGAGTATAACCTGTAGGGGTGCGCCTGCGGGTGGTGGCGGTGGGCAGGCCCCGGCTGGAGTACGCCCGGCTGGGGGTGGAGCTCTATGGGGAGCGCATCCGCCGCTACGCCCCCCTGGAGCTTCTCTTTGTGCGTGAGGCCAAGGAGCTTTGGCCCAAGGCGGAGGGACACCGGAAGATCGTCTTGGACGAGCGGGGGAGGCTTTTCACCACCGAGGGGCTTTACCGGTTTCTTTTGGGCTTGGAGGGGGAGCGGGTGGCCTTTCTGGTGGGGGGCGCCGAAGGGCACCCGGAGGCCTTGCGGAAAGAGGCGGACCTCCTCCTTGCCCTCTCCCCCCTCACCCTGCAGCACGAGCTGGCCCTTTTGGTCCTCCTGGAGCAGCTCTACCGGGTCCTAACCTTGAGGGCGGGCCACCCCTACCACCGTAAGTCTTGAGATTGGGCTTACTCCTTGGTTGCGGGTACAAGAATCAAGAAAATACGGTACTTGCTGGAGGACGTTAGCTCCTCTCCGGAAAGCTGGGATTTTACAGCCCGCAAAATCCACTCTAGTCGGCTTTGTACCACGTCTAGGCTGAGGGGCTCTAGCTGTAAGAAAAGGGTGCCTTCTGGGGGTGGATCCAGGGAACGGCATATGCTGTCACATAATCTTCTTACGATTTTGGCGTCCTCTAAGGTTAGGTTGATTCTGCTTTGGTATACACCGGGGGCTGTCTCCTCTACCACACCCTGAGCGAGAAGACGCTGCAAATGATAACGTACCCGCTGGCGAGTCCATCCAAGTTGCATGGAGAGCTCTTGCAAGGTACGTCCTTCGGCCAGCAAACAGAGAACACGAAGGGTGGAAGGCCCCATTTGGGATTAGTTTAACGGACCTGCTTCCGCGCCTTCTGAGCTAACACACGGATCCCTAAAAGGAAAGACAAAGGTGCTATCAAGAGAAGTCCTGACGCCTCTCCTCCTCTAAGGGCGTTAGCCCCTTGGGAAACGGGGTTAAGTAGAACAAAGGGCCTGGCCCACGTGGGAAAAGCCTCAAGGGGAAGATAAACGGTGCTTAGGTACTGGAAAAAAACCCCTAGAACAACACTTAGACCAGCTAAGCGATCCAAGCGGGGAAGGAAGGCGCTGAATAGAGCCACTATCCCCACGGTGCCCAAGGCCACGAGAAACAGGACGGCTAGATCTTGGAGCTTAGGGGCACGGCCCAGGAATAGTCCGTACGCTAGACTGGCGATGAGGGTTCCCAATATGGCTCCAGCGGTAAGCTTCGCCCCCAGGGTGATCTCCAGGGGGTAAGGCAGGCTTGCCCAGTAAAGGAGGCTCTGGGTTCGCGTGAAAACAATTACTTGAAACACGTGAAGCAAAGTTCCAGAAACGGTTGCGAAGGTCACGAATCCCAGGGTCACGAACCACTTTGCCTCATCACCACCAAAGGTACGGTACCCCCCACCGAGACTAAAGAGGGCCAGGCTGGCAGAGAAGAGGAGGGGTAGCCACACCTCTATCCGGCTCAGAAGATGGCTAAGTTCCCAAATCAGGATCAGCCCGAGGGCCCGGATCATGATTTTCCTCCTTCTAATTCCAGGCGGCGAATTCGGCCTCCCTTCTGAAGAAGAAGGCGCACAGCTTCCAGGAGATGTTCTTCAGAGGGCCCTTCCACCTCCAGTAGCCCATTTTCCATAAAAGCTTCCTCGGGGAGGGTTGCGTTTGGAAGTCCAGGTTGTTCAGATAGGGAGCCTTGATAAAAGATCATCTGTTTTACGGGTAGCGCAGGAAGGCCCAGGCGTGAAAGGGTTTCCGGCGAGGGATGAGGCGTGAAGCGTATCGGAAGCTGAGCCAATTCCCCGAGAAGCCCATGGGGCCATTTCTCTACCCACACTCTACCCCGATAAAATTTCGGCGCAGCCATTCCGAGATCCACCCGCTTGCTCAAAAGAGCGGCAATATCTGGGTCGTGGGTGGCTACTATAAGGCTGCTACCCGCTGCTAGGGCTTCGCCAAGCAGTTCTTTGACTTGGCTCCGTCCTTCTTCGTCCAGTTCGGCAGTAGGCTCATCCAGAAGGTAGAGAGCAGCTTCGTGAAGGAAGGCCTTGGCCACCTCGGTTTTTCGGTGCTCGCCTCCGGAAAGCTCAAATAGCCTTTTCCCCAAGGGGAGCTTGAGGCGGACAAGGATGGCTTGAAAGCGCTCTTTGGGTGCTCCAATGAGGCGCGCGTGGCGTAGAAGGGCCGTTTCTACCCGCAGGTTGGGGTCAAGTATCCGTTCCTGGAAGGCCATGCTGATCTTATGCCGCACCCAAGGATTTCGGTAGGGATCCTGGCCCCAGACCATGACCCGCCCAGAGGATGGTGGCAGGAGACCCAAGATTGTTTTAAGCAGGGTACTCTTACCTGAGCCGTTGGGACCCCAAAGGACCAATCCTTCCCCTCTTGAAAGAGCAAAGGAAACATCTTGGACCTTCGTTCCGGTTAGGGAAAGGTTCAGGACCTCGAGGAGGGGAGCGGGCATGTCCGAATCTTTTCGGCAAGGCCCTCTGGGCCTAGTGCCTGGATATCTTCTATAGCTCTTTTCAGGTCAGGCTCTTCTCCGTAAAGGTTGCGGAAGATCCAGAGCGCCGTGGCGTACCTCTGGCGCTCCAAGGGGCTTTTATGATCGCCTAGCGACCAAGCGGCTATGGAAGCGAAGGGGTCAGAGGGGTCTAGCATTTTAGTAAGGTCTGGCCAGGAGAGAAAGGCCTCCACATCCGAGAATCCCTTTGTAAAATAGTGTTCCTCGGCCTTGGGCAAAAGATGGGGATACCCCCTTTTAAAAAAGAGGTAGGCCCCAAGCTGGGCGATACCTTCTTTGGTCCAACGGGGCAAGGAAGGTTGGCGAAAGAGAAGAGCGCCTTCCGTAATCTCGTGAGCCACGTGCCAGAGATTAACTTCCAAGGGTTGTTGGGTCCTCCAGGCGATGGGCACAAGGAGGTTATCTCCTCCAAGGCCGGTTCCGACAAAGGCGGGTTCAAAGGGGAGCACGATGAGGCCTATCTGAAAAGGCGGTGGTTCACCGAGCACCTCCCAGAGCAACTTAGGCTGAAAAAGCCTCACCTCTGCCGGTGGAATCAAGCCTTTTTCCAAAGCCAGGAGTGCTATCTCCCCTAACTCCCCTACTTTGTATGCCGTGGTGAGATTTACTGCCCCAGTTGGATTTCCTATTAACAAGAGAAGGTTCATCCCGTACTTCCTCCCTTGTCAAAGTCCACTAATGTCTATTCGGCAAGATGAAACGCCTGGTTCGTCTTGGAAAGGGGCTCCTTGAGATCCCCACCGGACCCCAGACTTTAAAGCCCGGGTTCCGATGGGATACCTAGAACCTTCACTCTGGGATAACGATGACAAAAACGAGTAGATAACAATAAAACCGCCCGCCATTGCTTTCACCTCCCTTCTGCCCTCAGGTTTGTGAGGGGCTACGGAAAAATCAAGACGAGTTTTTTAGGCCGGGGGTAGACTGAGCGTAGGTAGAGGATGACCTATCGTGCATTTCAGGACCTTGTGGCACGGCTCTGGGACGAGATCCCCGAGGCCTTCAAGAGGGGCCTCCAAGGGGTGCACGTCTTCCCCGAGGCCAAGCCGGAGCCGGGGCTTGAGGGCGTCTGGCGCCTCGGGGAGTACCTGGACCCCGGCCCCCCCTCGGCCTTCCGGGGCTTTGAGGGCCTGGGGCGGCACATCGCCCTTTACTACGGCTCCTTTTTGCAGGTGGCCGGGCCAGGCTTTGACTGGGAAGGGGAGGTCTGGGAGACCCTCCTCCACGAGCTCAGGCACCACCTGGAATCCCTGGCGGGCCGGGACGACCTGGTAAGGGAGGACCTCAGGCGCCTGGCCGAGTTTCGCCGGGGTGGGCCACCTTCGGCGGGAGGGTAGCGGCCTCCTCCAGGGGGCGCCGCTCCGCGAAGCCCCCGGAGAGGGGGTGGTAGTGGGCCACCTCGGGCTCCCCCTCCTGCCAGCAGAGGAAGACGATCTCCCCCCCGACCCGGGCGGGGAAGTCCACAAGGCCCCGGTCCAGGTCCTTGAGGAGGACCCCCAGGGAGGCCAGGTAGCGGGCGTCGGCCTCGAGGGTGCCCATGAGGAAGCGGATCTCCTCCTCCAACGCCCTCCTTTCCACCCCCCGGGCCTCGGGGAGCCGCGACTGGGCCAGGAGGAGCTCGGCCTTGGCCTGGCGCATCTCCCCTAGGACCCGCCTGAGCTCGGGCAGGAGGGCGTCGGCCTCTTCCTTGGTGAAGATGCGGGTGAACATACCTGCCCCTATCCTAACACAGGAGGCGAGGGAAATCTAAGCCTGGGTTACTCAAGGAGGGGGAGGAGCGCCACCTCCCCCGCCCCCACCCGCACCCCCCCTACCAGGAGGCTGCCGTCGGGGAGGACCTCCTGGGCCACGCCCTCCACCACGCCCTTGGGGGTCTCTACCCGCACCCTCCGGCCCAGGGTGTAGGAGGCCTGGCGGTAGCGGGCGAGGAGGGCCTCGGGGTCCTCCAGGAGGGGGAGGAGGGCCTCCAGGCGCCGGAGGAAGGCCAGGAGGACCTCCCGCCTGGAGTAGGGGCCGAACTCCTGGAGGGAGGCCGCCCCTTCCGGGGCCCAGGCCACGTTGACCCCCACCCCCAGGAGGGCGTAGGCCACCTCCTCGCCCTCGGCCTTGGCCTCCAGGAGCACCCCGGCGAGCTTCCTGCCGTCTGGGGCCAGGAGGTCGTTGGGCCACTTGAGCCCCCCAAGCCCCACGGCCTCAAAGAGGGCCAGGCCCGAGAGGAGGGGGAGGAGGCTTAGGGCGGAGAGGGGCAGGGCGGGCCTCAAGAGGAGGGAGAAGGTGAGGCTCTCCCCGGGGCGGCTTTCCCAGGGCCTTCCCCGGCGGCCCCGCCCCCTTTCCTGGACCTCGGCCAGGACCAAGGCCCCCTCGGGGGCCCCCGCCTCGGCCCAGGCCCTGAGGATGTCCTGGGTGCTCCCCACCCGGCCCAGGTAGCGGTAGGGCTTCCCGAGCCTTCCCTCGGGCTGGAAGAGGTGGGGCAGGGGGGTGCCGGGGCGGATGCGGTAGCCCCGGCGGGAGACCTCCACGGGGAAGCCCTCGGCCAAAAGCCGCTTTGCTTCCTTGGAGACCGCGGCCCGGCTCACCCCGAGGCGGTCGGCCAGGGTCTCGCCCCTTTGGTAGGTCTCGTCCAAAAGATCCAGGAGTCCCATGCCCCTTTTGCCCGGAGAAAGCTCGGCGGCTCAGGCCAGCTCCACCTGGGAGAGGTCGCCCAGGATCAGGCGGTGGGCCCGGGGAAGGCCGTTCCTGCTCATCACCCTGGCCCCCACGCCCAGGATGCTCTCCTGGAGGCGCACGGGGACGTCTTCCAGGACGGCGTGGTCCTCGAGGATGGCGTACTCCACCTCCGAGCCCGCCACCCTCACCCCGGGCCCCAAGGAGGTGAAGGGCCCCACATAGGCCCCCTCCACCACCGCGCCCTCCCCGATGAAGGCGGGGCCGATCACCGTGCTTCTCACCACCCTGGCCCCCTTTTCCACCACCACCCGGCCGGTGAGGGCGCTCTCCACCACCTCGCCTTCCACCCTGGGGGCGAGCTCTTCCAGAAGGAGGCGGTTGGCGTCCAGGAGGTCCTCGGGGCGGCCCGTGTCCTTCCACCAGCCCTGGACCTCCACCCCCACCACCCGCTTCTTCCGGTCAATGAGGGCCTGGATGGCGTCGGTGATCTCGTACTCCCCCCGGGCGGAGGGCTTGAGGCCCGGGATGACCTCCCACACCTCCGGGGAGAAGACGTAGACCCCGGCCACGGCCAGGTCCGAGGGGGGCTCCTTGGGCTTTTCCACAAGGCGGACGATGCGGTCTTTCTCCATCACCGCCACCCCGAACTGCCGGGGGTCTTGGACCCGCACCAGGGCCAAGACGGCGCTCACCCCCTCCCTGAAGGCCTCCAGATAGGGGGCGACGCCCTTCTGGAAGAGGTTGTCCCCCAGGTAGAGGACGAAGGGGCTTTCCCCCAGGAAGTCCCGGGCCACGGCCACGGCGTGGGCCAGGCCCTGGGGCTCCTCCTGGAGGACGAAGCGGACGGGGAAGCCCTCCAGGGCCAGGCGCAGGTCCTTTTCCGTCTCCGGGGAGACCACCACGCCGATCTCCCTTACGCCGGCCTGGAGGAGGTTTTCCACGGCGTAGTGGATGATGGGTCGGCCCGCCACCCGGATCACGGGCTTGGGCCTGGTATGGGTGAGGGGGCGGAGCCTGGTCCCCCTCCCCGCCGCCAGGATGAGGCCCTTCATGGTCTTGGAGTATACCCCTTAGAATGGGGGAGGAGATGGCCAGCGCCCTCCTCAGGGCGGCCTACGCTTACGACCGCCTCCGGGCCTACCCGCCCGAGGTGGCGGGCCGCATCGCCACCGCCATCGGCCACGCCGTGGCGGCCAGGGGGGAGGAGCCCGTCCTCCTGGAGCTGGGCGTGGGCACGGGGCGCATCGCCCTTCCCCTCATCGCCCGGGGGTACCGGTACCTCGCCCTGGACTGCGACCCGGCCATGCTGGAGGTGTTTCAGAAGAAGGCGGCGGGGGTTATGCGCAAGGTGCGCCTTCTTCTGGCGGACGCCCGGGAAATCCCCCTCCCCGACGAGAGCGTCCACGGGGTCATCGCCGTCCACCTCTGGCACCTCCTCCCCGACTGGCCCAAGGCCCTGGCCGAGGCCTTAAGGGTCTTAAAGCCCTCCGGGGTCCTCCTGGAGGGCTGGGAAAGGGTAGAGGCCGAGCCCGAGTGCCGCCTGCAGGAGAGGTGGCGGGAGCTTGTGGCCGAGGAGGGGGTCTTGGTGGAGCGGGGGCTTCACGGAAGGCGCATGGCCGAGGTGGAGGAGGCCCTGAGGCGCCTTGGCCTCAGGCCCAGGACCCGGGAGGTGGTGGCCTGGCGGGAGGAGCGCACGCCCAGGGAGGCCCTCGAGGCCCTGGCCTACCGCCTCTACTCCTTCACCAAGGGGGTGCCCGAGGAGGCCCACGCCCGGGCCATGGAGAGGCTCTGGGCCTGGGCGGAGGCGGAGCTTGGCGACCTGGACCGCCCCTTTTCGGTGGAGAAGCGCTTTTTCCTGCGCTCCACCCGGCTTTCCTGATAGGCTTAACCCATGGAAGGGATCCGGGTGCGCACCCCCAAGGAGGGGTTCGTCAACATCACCAAGGCGGTGGAGGCGGCCCTCAAGGGGCACACGGGCCTGGTCTACCTCTTCGTGCCCCACACCACCTGCGGCCTCACCGTGCAGGAGGGGGCCGACCCCGACGTGGCCCACGACCTCCTCGCGCGCCTCTCGGAGCTCGTCCCCCGCCTCCACCCCAAGGACCGCCACCGGGAAGGGAACAGCGACGCCCACCTCAAGACCCTCCTCACCGGGGTCCACCTCCTCCTCCCGGCCGAGGGGGGGAGGCTCAGGCTTGGGCGGTGGCAGCAGGTCTTTCTGGCCGAGTACGACGGGCCCCGGGAAAGGGAGGTCTGGATCAAGCTGCTCTAAACCCTTGGCCCCTGATGGGGCCTATACCCAGCGCACCGCTTCCACGCTCTTCACGCCCTTCAGGGCCCGGGTCAGGGCCTCCCGCTCCCCGTCCTCCACGGTGAGGCGGAGGCGGATCCGGGCCACGGGCCCCAGGATGCGGGTCTCCGAGCCCAAAGCGCTTTTCCCCGCCTCCGCCACCACCTGCATCACGTCCCGGAGGAGGCCGGCCCGGTCCTGGGCCAGGACCTCGAGGGTGGCCACCTTCCCGCCCACGCCCTCCCAGTAGGCCCCTAGGACCCGATCCGCCTCGGGGCCTTGGAGGAGGCGGCGCAGGTTGGGGCAGTCGGCCCGGTGGACCGTGACCCCCCGGCCCCGGGTGACGAAGCCCAGGATGCTGTCCCCCTTCATGGGCTCGCAGCAGGAGGCCAGGCGGATGGGGGCCTGGAGGTCCCCCTCCAGGCGGATGCCCCACTGGTTCTTGGGAGCTTCCTTGGGCTTTTCCGGCTTGAGGAGGGCCTTGGGGTAGAGCTTCTCCGCCACCTGCCTGGGGGTGAGGCGGTTTAGGGCCAGGGCCAGGTAGAGCTCCTCGGGGGAGGGGGAGAGGCCAAGCCGCTTGGCGGCCTCCTCCAGCCCGCTGTCCGTGGGCTTGGGCAGGCCCTTGCGCTTCAGGTAGCGCTCCAGGAGGCTCTGCCCCCTCTCCAGGGTCTCCTGGCGCTCCTGGGCACGGAAGTACTGGCGGATCTTGCTCTTGGCGGTCCGGGTCCTGGCGAACTCCAGCCAGTCCTTGGAGGGGTGGGCGTTTTTGGCGGTGAGGATCTCCACCATGTCCCCGTTTTGCAGCTCGTAGGAGAGGGGGACGATCCTGCCGTTCACCTTGGCCCCCACCATGTGGTGCCCCACCTCGGTGTGGATGTGGTAGGCGAAGTCCACCGGGGTGGCCCCCTTGGGCAGGTTGATGATGCGCCCCTTAGGGGTAAAGACGAAGACCCGCCCGCCCAGGAGGTCCCGGGTCACCGCCTCCACGAACTCCCGGGAGCTGCTGAACTCCTGCTGCCACTCCTGGATGTTCTTCAGCCAGGAGACCCGCCTTTTCACCTCCTCGGGGTCGGTGAGGCCCTCCTTGTAGAGCCAGTGGGCGGCGATACCGTACTCGGCGATGCGGTGCATCTCCCGGGTGCGGATCTGCACCTCCAGGGGGAGGCCCTCCAGGGCGATGACCGTGGTGTGGAGGCTCTGGTAGCCGTTGGGCTTGGGCACGGCGATGTAGTCCTTGACCCTTCCCGGGATGGGCTGCCACAGGGCGTGGACCAGGCCCAGGACGTGGTAGCAGACCTGCTTCTCCCTCAGGCCCTTGGCCTCCTCGGTGGGGCTTGGCTTGGGGTCCAGGATGACCCGCACCGCCAGGAGGTCGTAGATCTGCTCCAGGGCCTTCCCCTCCCTTTCCATCTTCTTCCAGATGGAGTAGAGGTGCTTGGGCCTGCCCGTGACCTCAAAACCCTGGAGCTGGCTTTGCAGGAGCGCGTCTTGCTTCAGGGCCTCCTCCAGGACCTCCATGGCCCGCTTCACCATCCTTTCCCGGGCCTCCTGGGTCTCCTGAAGGCGGGCGAGGAGGGCCTGGTAGGCCTCGGGGTGGAGGTAGCGGAAGGAGAGGTCCTCCAGCTCCCACTTGATCTGCCCCATCCCCAGGCGGTGGGCCAGGGGGGCGTAGATCTCCAGGGTCTCCTGGGCGATGCGCTTTTGCTTCTCAGGGGGCATGTGCTCCAGGGTGCGGAGGTTGTGCAGGCGGTCCGCCAGCTTGACGATGATGATGCGCACGTCCTCCGCCATGGCGATGAACATCTGGCGGAGGTCCTCGGCCCGCTTCTCCTCCCCCTCGAGGTTGGCGAACTTGTAGAGCTTGCTGACCTTGGTCTCCCCCTCCACGATGCGGCGCACGGCGGGGCCGAAGCGCCTTTCCAGCTCCTCCCCCGCTACCCCGCAGTCCTCCATGGTGTCGTGGAGGAGGCCCGCCGCCACGGTGTCGGCGTCCATGCGCAAGGAGGCCAGGATCTCCGCCACGGCCACGGGGTGGGTGATGTAAGGCTCCCCGCTTTTCCTAAGCTGGCCCCGGTGGGCCTCCTCGGCGAAGAGGTAGGCCTTGTGAACCTTCTCCCGGTCTTCCGGGGAGAGGTAGGCCAGGACCCTTTCCAGGTTTTCCCAGAGAGCCTCGCGAACGACCACTACAGCTCAGTGTAGCACGCTAGGAGCTTAGCTTTAGGAGGAAGGCGGATAGGGCCCCAGGCTCCATGAGGGCCACCAGGGTCCTGCCGGAGAAGGGGGCCAGCACCAGGGCTTTTTGGCCCAGGAGAAGCGCCACGGGCCCCTCTTCCTGAAAAAGCCCCCGCAGGGGCTCCAGAGCCCGCTTTAGCTCCTGAAGAGCCTCCTTGGGCAGGGGAGGGCTTTCCTCCAGGAAGCCCAAGGCCTCCACCCCGGGAAGCCGGAAGCGGTCCAGGTCCAAGGGGGGCTTCTCCTCAAAAACCCCCAGGAGGGCCTCGAGGTCCGCCCCCTGGATCTCCTTCAGGATGCTCTTGGCGGCCTCGGCCTCCCTTTTGAGCTCTTCCAGAAGGCTCTCGGCCTCGGCCAGGGTCTTCTCCACCTGGGCCAGGCCTTTGGGGCCCAGGCGTGGAAGCCTTTCCTTGGCGCTTTGCAGGAACTGGAGGAGGGGTCTGAGGCGGCGGTGGGTCTCGCTCTGGAAGCCCTCGAGGCCCCCGTAGGCCTGGAAGAGGGCGGTGAGGCGGGTCAGGACCTCCTCCCGTTTGGCCTCAAGCCGCCGCTTCAGGGCCTGGAGGGCCCGGGCCACCGGGGTGGGGTCGGGGAGGGGTTTGGCCTTCTCCTCGGCGATGAGGCGGAGCACGCCCTCCCCCCCAAAGCCCAGGAAGCGCTCCGCCAGCGCCTCCATCCGGGAAAGCTCCTCCAGGGCCTCCCGCCTGGCCGCCTCCCGGGCCTGGGCCACCTCCCGGCGCAAGGCGGCGAGGTCGGGGAGCTCGCCTTTGGCGAGGGCTTCTTCCGCCTTCTCCAAGGATTCCCATAGGCCCAGGGCCAGGGCCTCGGGCCTTAGGGCCCTTAGCTCCTCCTCCGCCTCCTTGAGCTTGGCCTTCAGGGCCGCCTCCTCCCCCTGGGTCATGAGGAGGGCGGCGTAGCGGGCCTTGATCTCGGGGAGGCGCTGGGGGAGGGCCTCCAGGGGCACGGCCCTGAGCTCCTCCAGAAGGGGCGCGAAGGCCTCGCCCTTTGCGGCCAGCTCCCGGGCCAGGGCCTCCATTTCCGCCTCCAGCTTCCTCCTTTCCTCCTCCTGGCGCCTGGCCTCCGCCTCGAGGCGGGCCAGCTCCCCCTCCAGGGGCTTGAGGTCGGGCAGGCCCCCTTCCCTCAAGGTCTCCTCGGCCAGGGCGAAGGCGGCCTCTAGGGAGGCCTTGGCCTCTTCGGGCAGGGGGAGGGTTCGCAGGCGCGCTTCCAGCTGGATGAGGCGGGCCTTCTTTTCCGCCCGCAGGTTGGCCTCGGCCTCCTTTAAGGCGGCCTCCAGGAGGGAAAGCTTTTCCCCCGCCGGCTTTCCCGCCTCCAGAAGGGCCTGAACCTCGGCGAGGAGGGGGCTCACCGTGGGCTCCTGCAGAAGGTGGGCGTGGCGGGCCAGAAGCTCCTCCAGCCTCCGCCCTTCCTCCTCCACCTCCAGGGCCTCCAGGCGCCTCGCCGCCTCCTCGGGGAGGGCCTCCAGGTCCACGATGAGCTCCCCTTCCAGCCCCTCCGCCTCCTCCACGGTGAGGAAGACGTCCTTGGGGGGCTCTTCCTGGGTTTCAAAGACGATCTCCGGCAGGGTGGGGGGGCGGGCCACGCTGGACTCCAGGAGCTTCCGGAGCTCCAGGGCCAGGCTCCGGGCCCGCTCCACCTCCGCCTGGGCCAGGAGGCCTTCCTTCTGGGCCTCCCTTACCGTCTCCACCAGCTTCTCCAGCCGGCGCACCTTGGCCCCCCCCAGGTGGCGCACCCTTTCCAGGCTCTCCTCCAGGTGGGCCAGGTCCTTGGCCTGGCGCAGAAGGGCCTCCTCCAGCTTCTCCTCCAAGGCCTCCAGAAGGGCCTTGGCCTCCCGCATGAGCCTGGGGTCGGGGTCCTGGCGGAGGCGGTTGACGAGGGCCCGGTAGCGGGCCACCTCCGGCCAGTCCAGATAGAGGCCAAAGCGCTTCAGGCCCGCCTCCAGGGCCTCGAGGTCCGCCGGCTCCGAAGGCGCCGAGAGCTTCTGCAAGGCCTCCTCCACCACCCGCTTGGCCTCCTCGGCGGGAAGCCTCGCCTGGAGCTCCCGGAAGGCGAGGCCCTTCAAAAGGGTCTCCCCGTCCTTTGGGGAAAGCTCCTCTTGGCGCTTGCCCAGGCGCTTCAGCCCCTCTTCCAGCACCGCCTCGGCCCGGGTTCCCAGGTGGCGCCGCAAGGTTTCCAGAATGAGCCCGTAGATGTCCGGCATCCCCTTTAGCTTATCCTCTTTCCAGGCGCAGCGGCTCGCCGAAGTAGAGCTTCTGGTGGGGGTAGGGGATCTCTATCCCCTCCCGGTCCAGGCGGTTTTTGATGCGGCGGCGAAACTCCCGGGCCACGGCCCACTGCTCGGCGGGCTTGGTGTTGAAGAGGACGCGGATGACCACCCCGGAGTCGGCCAGGCTCTGGACCCCCAGGACCTCGGGTGGATCGGCGAAGCGTTCCCGCCACTCGGGGTCTTGGTAAAAGCGGGCCACCTCGTCCCGGAAGACCTCCAGCGCCCGGTCCAGGTCCGCCCTGTAGGCCACGCTCACGTCCACCACCGCCCGGCTCCACTCCTGGGTGAGGACGGTCACCTGGCGCACCTCGGAGTTGGGGAGGAAGTGGACCCGCCCCTCCAGGTCCCGGAGCACGGTGAGGCGCAAGGAGAAGCGCTCCACCTTCCCCCCCACACCGCCGATCTGGACGATGTCCCCCACGCCGTACTGGTCCTCCAGGAGGATGAAGAAGCCGTTGATGAAGTCCCTCAGGAGGTTCTGCAGGGCGAAGCTCAGGGCGAGCCCCGCTACCCCCGCCCCCGCCAGGAGGGCGGTGACGTTGAGGCCCAGGTTGGAGAGGAAAAGAAGCCCCCCCAGGACCAGAACCACCGCCTTCAGCGCCGACTCGGAGACCCGCCTCAGGGTCCTTCGCCGCACCGCCTCCCGGCTCAGGCCTTCCTCGGGTTCGGGGAGGCCCCTCAGCAGAAGGGGAACCAGGCGGTAGCCCAGGAAGGTGAGGGCCAGGACGGCCAGGGCGGAAACCCCCTGCCTCCCCAGCCACCGGGTGAGCTCCCGGCCCCAGGTGCGCCAGGGCTCCAGGGGGAGGTCCAGGGCGTGGGCCAGGCGGCTGAAGGCCAAGAGGCCCACCACCCCCCACCAGAGGAGGCCCAGAAGCTGGAAGAGGCGGTCGTCCCCCTTGGTGGGGGTGAGGCGGCCCAGGGCGTTCAGGGCCCGGGCCCCGTAGCGGCCCAAGAGCCAGGCCACAAGGAGGGTCAGGGCCAGGTCCAGCCAGGGTGCCATGGGGCCACTATACCCAAGCCCCAGGGCCTTATAGTGGGGGGCATGGAGGGCCACGTGCCCGAACCCACCCACACCCTCGAGGGCTGGCACATCCTCCACGACTTCCGCCGCCTGGACTTCCCCCGGTGGCGCAAGGCCTCCCCCCCAGAGAGGCAGGCGGCCTGGGAGGAGCTTTTGGGCCTCCTCGCCCTCTGGCGGCGGGTGGAGGAGGAGGGGCGGGGGTCTTTTGGGGTCTACCAGGTCATCACCCAGAAGGCGGACCTCCTCTTCCTGAACCTCAGGGAGACCCTGGACGAGCTTCTGGAACTGGAAAGCGCCTTGAACAAGAGCCTCTTCGCCGAGTACCTTCTGCCCGCCTACGGCTTTTACTCCGTGGTGGAGCTGGGAAGCCAGGAGAAGCCTCTAGACCCCGAGTCCCCCTACGTCAAGCCCCGCCTCACCCCCAGGGTGCCCAAGGGGGGCTACGTCTGCTTTTACCCCATGAACAAAAGGCGGGAAGGGGGGGACAACTGGTACATGCTCCCCGCCAAGGAGCGGGCCCACCTCATGCGGGCCCACGGGGAGACGGGCCGGAAGTACCAGGGCAAGGTCCTCCAGGTCATCAGCGGGGCCCAGGGCCTGGACGACTGGGAGTGGGGGGTGGACCTCTTCAGCGAGGACCCCATCCAGTTCAAGAAGATCGTCTACGAGATGCGCTTTGACGAGGTCTCCGCCCGCTTCGGGGAGTTCGGGCCCTTCTACGTGGGCCGCTATCTGGACGAAAAGGCCCTGGCCCGCCTCCTGGACGTAGGATAGGGGCATGGAGCGCTACTTTTCCCTGGGGCTTTTTAGGCTCCTTCCGGAGTTTCGCCGCCTCGAGGCCGAGGCCCAGGAGCACCTGAAGGAGGAGTTCGCCCTCCTTCTCCGCCGCTATGCCGAGCGGGGGGGCTCCCTCAGGGCCTACAGCCTGGTGGGCCTCTCCGCCGAGGCCGACCTCCTCCTCTTCCAGGGGGCGGAGGACCCCAAGGCCTTCCAGGCCCTTCGGCGGGAGGCCAACCGGACCCGGTTCATGGGCTACCTGGAGCCCGTGGCCCTCTTCCTGGACCGGGGGGAGGGGGAGCCGGGGGAAGACCCCGTGGCCCTCTTCCCCTACGGGCTGGAAGGCGCCCCTCCTCAGGGGGCGAAGGTCCTCCAGGGGCGGCAGGTGGTCCTCCTGGAGGGGCCCCTCGCCCTCCTCTTCCCCCTGGCGGTGGCGGAGGGGGGGTATCTGGCCCTCCCCCGGGGCTTCCGGGAAGCCTTGGACGACCTGGGCTAGCGGAGGCGCTTCAGGGCCTCCTTGATGAGCTCCTGGGCCTTAGCCCCCGGGTTTTTGGCCAGGAGGTCCAGGACCACGCTCCGGGCCTGCCCCTCCTTGAAGCCCAGGGCGGCCAGGGCCAGGATGGCCTCCTCCGCCTCCCGGCTTTCCACCCTTTCCCCGGTGAGGAGGTCCTTGGGCACCTTGCCCTTGAGCTCCAGGGCCAGGCGCTCGGCCAGGCGCCTGCCCACCCCGCTGGCCGAGGTGAGGAGCCTCAGGTCCCCCTCGGCCAGGGCCTGGGCCAGAAGCCTCGGGGGGAGGGCGGAGAGGAGGGCCAGGGCCACCTTGGGCCCCACCCCGCTCACGGAGAGGAGGAGCTCAAAGAGCTTGAGGCTCTCCTCCTCGGGGAAGCCGAAGAGGAAAAGGCCTTCCTCCTTGAGGAGGAGGTGGGTGTGGACCCCCACCTCCTCCCCCTCCCTCAGGCCCTGAAGGAAGGGGCTTGGGGCCTGGACCTGGAAGCCCACCCCGCCCACCAGGAGGAGGAAGCTCCCCTCCTCCTTCCTGGCCACCACGCCCTTCAAGTAGCGAATCATCTCCCTTGGAAGCGGGGCGGGCGCTTCTCCCGGAAGGCCCTGACCCCCTCCTCGTGGTCCAGGGTGCGCCCCGCCTCCCCCTGGAGGATGGCCTCGAGGGCCAGGGCCTCGGTGAGGGAGAGGCGGTAGGTCTCCAGGAGGAGCTTTTTGGTGAGGGCCAGGGCGCGGGTGGGGCCCTGGGCCAGCTCCTGGGCCTTCCCCATGGCCTCCTCCATGAGGCGCTCGGCGGGCACCACCCGGTGCACCAGGCCTAGCGCCAGCGCCTCCTCCGCCGAGAGGCGGGGGGAGAGGTAGAGGAGCTCCTGGGCCTTGGCCAGGCCCACCAGGCGGGGCAGGAGGAAGCTCATCCCCGTGTCGGGCACCAGGCCGATGCGGGCGAAGGCCGTGGTGAAGCTGGCCCCCACCGCCGCCAGGCGGTAGTCCCCCCAGAGGGCCAGGCTCATCCCCGCCCCCGCCGCCGGGCCGTTCACGGCCACCACCAGGGGCTTTTCCAGGGCGCTGATGGCCTCCACCACCCGGTTGTAGCGGCGGAGATGGGCCTCGTAGTCGGGCTTGGCCTCGCCGAACTCCGTGAGGTCCTGGCCGGCGGAGAAGGCCTTTCCCGCCCCCGTGAGGAGGAGGGCGCGGACCTCCTTGTCCTCGTTGGCGGCTTGGAGGGCCTGAAAGAGGGCTTCCAGAAGCTCGCCCGTGATGGCGTTGAGCCTTTCGGGCCGGTTCAGGGTCAGGACCAGGACGCTTCCCTGGCGCTCCGTCAGGATCATGGCCCCATTGTAAAGCCCCAGAGCACCTACACCGCTTTTTGGTGTAGCGTAGTGAAGGGGGTATACCGCCCCGGGAGGTAGGATGGAGCTCACGCTGGAAAGCCAAGGCTACCTGGAGGCCCTGTACCGGGCTTACCTGGAGGACCCCTTTTCCCTGCCCGAGGAGTGGCGGCGCTACTTCTCCGCTTTGGCCCTGGAGGACGGCCGACGAGAACCCCTGGCCAAGGCCCCGCCTTTGGCCGAGGCCTTTGACCCGGCCTTTCCCCTGAAGGTGGAGAGGCTGGCCCAGGCCTACCGGGAGCTGGGCCACCTGGCGGCCCAGATAGACCCCCTGGGCCGAAAGCGCCCCTGGCCCAAGGCGCTCACCCTGGAGGCCCATGGCCTCGCCCCCGAGGACCTCAAAAAACCCCTTCCCCCCGTCTTTGGGGCCCCCACCCTCGAGGCCCTTCTGGAGCGCCTAAAGGCCACCTATTTGGGCCCGGTGGGCTTTGAGCTCGCCCACGTGGAGCCCGAGGAGCGGGCCTGGCTCCTGGCCCAGGTGGAGGCCCCCTGGCCCAAGCCCCCCCTCGAGGCCAGGAAGCGGCTTCTCCGGGGCCTCATGGAGGCCAGCCTCTTTGAGGCCTTCCTGCAGAAGAAGTACCCGGGGGCCAAGACCTTCAGCGTGGAGGGCCTGGAAAGCCTCATCCCCCTTCTCCAGGAGACCCTGGAGGAGGCGGCCCGGCACGGGGTGCGGGAGGTGGTCCTGGGCATGGCCCACCGGGGGCGTCTGAACGTCCTGGCCCACGTGGTGGGCAAGCCCTTTGAGCGCATCTTCCGCGAGTTTGAGGAGATCTTCCCCGAGGGCTACTCCGGGGACGTCAAGTACCACCTGGGCTTCTCCAGCGACCGCCTGACCGCCTATGGGCCCATCCACGTCTCCTTGAACTTCAACCCCAGCCACCTGGAGTTCGTGAACCCCGTGACCCTGGGAAGGCTTCGGGCCAAGCAGGACCGCTTCGGGGACCGGGAGAGGCGGCGGGGCCTGGCGGTTTTGGTCCACGGGGACGCGGCCTTCATCGGGGAGGGGATCGTCCAGGAGACCCTGAACCTGTCCCAGCTCCCCGGCTACGGGGTGGGGGGCACCCTCCACGTGGTGGCCAACAACCAGCTGGGCTTCACCACCCTGCCCTCGGAGTACACCTCCTGCCGCTACCCCACGGATATCGCCAAGATGCTGGGGGCGCCCATCTTCCACGTGAACGCCGAGGCCTTGGACGAGCTCTGGTTCGTCCTGAGGCTGGCCCTGGCCTACCGCCAGCGCTACGGCAAGGACGTGGTCATAGACCTGGTGGGCTACCGCCGCCGGGGCCACAACGAGACCGACGAGCCCTCCTTCACCCAGCCCACCATGTACGCCGAGATCGCCCGGCGCCCCGAGCCCTGGAAGGTCTACGCCGAGCGCCTTCTGGCCGAGGGGGCCATCTCCCAGGAGGAGGTCGGGGCCTGGCAGGAGGCCTACCTGGAGCGGCTGGAGGGCGAGTTCGCCCGGGTCAAGGCCGAGCCGGGCCCGGTGGTCCTCCACGGGCTTTCCGGCATCTGGCAGGGGTACGTGGGCGGGGAGGACCGCCTGGTGCCGGAGGTGGACACCGGGGTGGCCAAGGAGGCCCTAAGGAACCTCCTCCTGCGCCTGGCCTCGGTCCCCGAGGGCTTCCAGGTCCACCCCAAGCTGAAGCGCTTCCTGGAGGCCCGCCGGGAGATGGCCGAGGAAAAGCGCCCCCTGGACTGGGCCGCCGCCGAGGCCCTGGCCTTCGCCTCCTTGGCGGTGGAGGGGCATAGGGTGCGCCTCACGGGCCAGGATGCCCTAAGGGGCACCTTCACCCAGCGCCACGCCGCCCTCTACGACTACGCCACCGGCAGGCCCTACATCCCCCTCCAGCACCTGGCCGAGGGGCAGGCCGAGGTGGAGATCTACAACTCCCCCCTCTCCGAGGCCGGGGTCCTGGGCTTTGAGTACGGCTACAGCCTGGACTGCCCCGAGGGCCTCATCCTCTGGGAGGCCCAGTTCGGGGACTTCGTCAACGTGGCCCAGGTCTACATTGACCAGTTCCTGGCCAGCGCCGAGGCCAAGTGGAACCGGCTTTCGGGGCTGGTGCTCCTCCTGCCCCACGGCCTCGAGGGCCAGGGCCCCGAGCACTCCTCCGCCAGGCTGGAGCGCTTTTTGCAGCTTGGGGCCCGGGACAACCTCCAGGTGGCCTACCCCACCACCCCGGCCCAGTTCTTCCACCTCCTGCGCCGCCAGGTGAAGCGCAAAATCCGCAAGCCCCTCGTCGTCATGACCCCCAAGAGCCTCCTCCGCCACCCCGAGGTGGTCTCCGCCCTGGAGGAGCTGGCCCAGGGCCGCTTCCAGAAGGTCATCCCCGAGCGCGTCCAGGGGGCCAGGAAGGTCCTCCTCACCTCGGGCAAGGTCTACTACGACCTCCTGGCCAAGAGGCGGGAGCTTGCGGCGGAGGACGTGGCCCTCATCCGGCTGGAGCTCCTCTACCCCTTCCCCGAGGAGGAGCTCAAGGAGGCCCTGGGCTTCTACCCCAGGAAGACCCCGGTGGTCTTCGTCCAGGAAGAGCCCGTCAACCAGGGGGCCTGGTGGTACCTCTCGGCCCGCTTCTGCGGGGAGATCTACGGCCACCCCTTCAGCGTGGTGGCCCGGCCCGAGTCCCCAAGCCCGGCCGTGGGCTCCTCCAAGGTGCACAGGCTGGAGCAGGAAGCGCTTCTTGAGGAAGCTTTTAGGTGAGGAGGTCCAAGGTGCAGGAGCTGAAAGTCCCCTCTGTGGGCGAGTCCATCGTGGAAGTGGAGATCGGCGCCTGGCTGAAGAAGGAGGGCGAGGCCTTCGGGGCCGACGAGCCCTTGGTGGAGCTCATCACCGACAAGGCCACCCTGGAGCTCCCCGCCCCCTTCGCCGGGACCCTGAAGAAGATCCTGAAGGCCCGGGGCGAGACGGCCCGGGTGGGGGAGGCCATCGCCCTCCTGGAGGAGGGGAAGGCGGAGGCGCAGGTCCAGGCGCCCACCCAGGCCCCTGAGGAGGCTTCCCCGGAGCCCCTGGCCATGCCCGCCGCCGAGCGGCTCATGCGGGAGGCGGGGGTCTCCCCGGAGGAGGTGGTGGGCACCGGCCTGGGCGGCCGCATCCTCAAGGAGGACGTGGAGCGCCACCTGGAGGCGCGGAAAGCCCCTCCCATGCCCGAGCCCGCGCCGCCCCCTTCCCCTCAGGCCCCCGCCGACAAGCCCTGGCGGGTGGACGAGGTCGTGCCCATGACCCCCCTCCGCCGCCGCATCGCCGAGAGGCTCCTCCAGGCCCGCCAGACCACGGCCATGCTGACCACCTTCAACGAGGCCGACATGTCGGCGGTCATCGCCCTGAGGCGGGAGCTGGGGGAGGCCTTCCAGAAGAAGCACGGGGTCAAGCTGGGCTTCATGAGCTTCTTCGTCAAGGCCGTGGTCCAGGCCCTGAAGGAGATCCCCGAGCTGAACGCCGAGATTCGCGACAACACCATCGTCTACCACCGCTACTACGACATCGGCATCGCCGTGGGGGGCGGGGAGGGGCTGGTGGTGCCCGTCCTGAGGGACGCCGACCGCCTCTCCTTCGCCGAGATAGAGAGGCAGATCGCCGACTTCGCCGAACGGGCAAGGGCCAGGAAGCTCAAGCCCGAGGAGCTCATGGGGGGCACCTTCACCATCACCAACGGGGGGATCTACGGCTCCCTAAACTCCACCCCCCTCCTCAACCCGCCCCAGGTGGGGATTCTGGGCATGCACGCCATCCAGGAGAGGCCCGTGGCCCGGGAGGGCCAGGTGGTCATCCGCCCCATGATGTACCTGGCCCTCTCCTACGACCACCGCATCGTGGACGGGAGGGAGGCGGTCACCTTCCTGCGCCGGGTGAAGGAGCTCATAGAAAACCCCGCCCGGCTCCTTCTGGAGGTGTAGCGTGTACGACCTCCTGGTGATCGGGGCCGGGCCCGGCGGGTACGTGGCCGCCATCCGGGCGGCCCAGCTGGGGATGCGGGTGGGGGTGGTGGAGAAGGAGAAGGCCCTGGGGGGGACCTGCCTCAGGGTGGGGTGCATCCCCTCCAAGGCGCTTCTGGAGACCACCGAGCGCATCTACGAGGTGAAAAAGGGCCTCCTTGGGGCCAGGGTCCAGGGCCTCGAGGTGGACCTGAAGGCCCTCATGGCCCACAAGGACAAGGTGGTCCAGGCCAACACCCAGGGGATTGAGTTCCTCTTCAAGAAAAACGGCATCGCCCGCCACCTGGGCACGGCCCGCTTCCTCTCCGAGAGGAAGGTCCTGGTGGAGGAGACGGGGGAGGAGCTCTCGGCCCGCTTTTTCCTCATCGCCACCGGTTCGGCCCCCCTCATCCCCCCCTGGGCCCAGGTGGACGGGGAAAGGGTGGTGACCTCCACCGAGGCCCTTTCCTTCCCCGAGGTGCCGGAGAGGCTCATCGTGGTGGGGGGCGGGGTCATCGGCCTCGAGCTCGGCGTGGTCTGGCACCGCCTGGGGGCCGAGGTGGTGGTCCTGGAGTACATGGACCGGATCCTGCCCACCATGGACGCCGAGCTTTCCCGGGCGGCGGAAAAGGTCTTTAAAAAGGAGGGCCTCACCATCCGCACGGGGGTGCGGGTCACCGCCGCGCGGCCCCAGGCCAAGGGGGCCCGGGTGGAGCTGGAAGGCGGGGAGGTTCTGGAGGCGGACCGGGTGCTTTTGGCCGTGGGCCGGAGGCCCTACACCGAGGGGCTTGGCCTGGAAAACGCCGGGCTTTCCACCGACGAAAGGGGCCGGATCCCCGTGGACGAGCACCTGAGGACCAAGCTTCCCCACATCTACGCCATCGGGGACGTGATCCGGGGCCCCATGCTGGCCCACAAGGCTAGCGAGGAGGGCATCGCCGCGGTGGAGCACATGGCGAAGGGCTTTGGCCACGTGGACTACCAGGCCATCCCCAGCGTGGTCTACACCCACCCCGAGGTGGCCGGCGTGGGGTACACGGAGGAGGAGCTGAAGGAAAAGGGCATCCCCTACAAGGTGGGGAGGTTTCCCTACGCTGCCTCGGGCCGCGCCCGGGCCATGGGGGATACGGAAGGGTTTATCAAGGTCCTGGCCCACGCCAAGACCGACCGCATCCTGGGGGTCCACGGGATCGGGGCCCGGGTGGGGGACGTCCTGGCCGAGGCGGCCTTGGCCATCTTCTTCAAGGCCAGCGCCGAGGACGTGGGCCGCGCCCCCCACGCCCACCCCTCCCTCTCGGAGATCCTCAAGGAGGCCGCCTTGGCGGCGTGGGAGAAGCCCATCCACCTTTAGGGGCGAAGGGCGATCTCCAGCTGATAGGGACCAAGACTCCAGGTTCCCAGGGCCTCTTCCAGGGGGATTTGTAGGCTAAAGCCCCGCTTCGGGTCTCTTAGGGAGAGGAGGGTTTTGGCGGAGGGGAGGGGGAGGAAAGCCCCCCCCTCCTGATCGGTAAGCCTCAGAGTTCCCCTGCCCGTGGGTAGAAGGTTGGGCCCCAAAGGGTAAAGGGCCACCAGGACTCCTGGCGCGGGCTGGCCTCGGTAGAGGATGCGGACCTCGAGGCGGCGCTCCTCTTTCGGCTCCTCCGGGGGTTTGGGTCGGGGAACCCCGGGGCCTTGCCCCAAGGCCCAAGCCGCTAGGAGGAGGAGGAAGAGCGCCCACCGCATCTTAAAGATCAGCGCCCCAGGAGGAAGTCCAGGCTGGCCTTGGCGTCCACCAGCCCGTAGCCGTACTGGCCGCCTGCGGCGTAGTCGGGCTTGGCGGGCTGGCCCGTGGCCTTGGCGTTAGCCCCCTGCTCTAAAGCCCGGCGTATCTCCTCGGGGGTGGCGTTTGGCTTCGCCGAAAGGAGGAGGGCCACCACCCCGGTCACGTGAGGCGCGGCCATGGAGGTTCCCTGCAGGTAGGCGTAGGGATCGGCCGGGTTCTGGGCTACGGGGACCGTGGAGAGGATGGCGGCTCCCGGGGCGCCCACGGTCACGTAGGGCCCTGCGTTGGAAAAGCCCGCCCGACGGTTGTCGTTGCTGGTGGCTCCTACGCCAATGACTCCGGGAAGGAGGGTGCTGTAGCCCACGGGCCAAGAGGGGCGGTTGCCCGTGCGGTAGGAGTTGCCCGCCGAGAAGACGTAAACCACCCCCTTGCCCGTGCCGTAGCGCAGAACGTCCTCGTAGGCCTTGCTCTTGCCCCCCGAGCCCCAGGAGTTGTTGACCACCTTGGCCCCGCAGTCGGCGGCGTACTTGAGGGCCCGGACCAGCATGTAGTTGGTGCCACCAAAGTAGCCGAGACCTCTGAGGACCATGATCTTGGCCTCCGGGGCCACGCCCACAACTCCCTGGCCGTTGGCGGCGGCGGCGATGGTCCCGGCCACGTGGGTGCCGTGGCCGCCAGAGTCCGAAGGGTCAGCGTCATCGTCCACAAAGTCGTAGCCGTGGAGGCCAGGGCAGGTGGCGCTGTTCGGGCTGGGGTTTGTCCAGAGGTTGGCTTGGAGATCGGGGTGGTTCAGGTCAACCCCCTCGTCCACCACCGCCACCACCACCCCCTGGCCCCGGTATCCCTGGTCCCAGACCTCGGGGGCGCGGACGCGGTGGATGCCCCAAAGGTACGGCACGTTCTGGTACACGGTGCCGTCAGGGGCGGTGGCCCTAAAGGGGTCGCCGGGAGGCACCTGGGTGAAATAGGGGTCGGTCACCCCCGCCGCATACCCTTGCGGCTTGAGGCTAGCGCCCGCTCGAGGCTCGGCCAAGGCGGCCACGGTCTCCCTACCCGGGTTGGGCACCCAGTAGTTGGGTTCGGCGTACTCTACCTCGGGAAGGGCTTGGTAGGAAAGGATGTAGGACTCCTCTTGTCCCTTGGGAACTTGGATTCGGGCCAGGGTGCCAAAGGTGGAATCGCCTAGACTTTCCAGGGCGGTGGTGGTCCCCAGGGTGCGGAGGCCCTGGGAGCCGGGCTTGAACTTCACCAGAATCTCCCCGGCCACCGCCACCTCTCCCCCGATCCGGGTGAGGGTGGGCTGGGACCCCGCGTTGGAAGGGGCGCTTTGCTGGCAAGCTGTCAGGAGGGCCAAGGTGTAAATGCCAATGCCGAGGATGAACCAGGGTTTTTTCACGGTCGCCTCCTACTGCACCGTGAAGGTGCGGGTTTCGCTCACGGATTCCCGGTAACCATTTTGCAGAAGCCTTTGGTAAGCGGCCTCGGGCATGGGGGTCTGGCCGGCCTCCATCAGGGCACGGGCCACCTTCTCCCGGTAGGCGTTCACGGGAGAGGGACGCAGGCGCTCCAGCTTGGCCAGGTGGCCGAGGTTGAGGTGGAGGCGGGCCTGGATGGCCTCAGGGCTCTTGCCTATGTAGTCAACGAGCTCCGTTTGGTCGTCGGTGTACACGTCCCAGAAATAGGTGGCTCCGCTAGCAAGGGGGAAGGGTATGGTGGTGGAAGTTTTGGGGGTGAACCCGGCCCAGACCAGGTTTCCGTCCCCGTCGTACACGCCGACCACATAAATCTTGGCCCCGCTCACGCCCTGCCAGGAGAGGGTGGGCGTGGAAGAGAGGGTGGCCCCGTCCGCCACCGCTAGCTTGGGCGTGTCCAGGAAGCGGGCGGTGATGGCCTGGTCCAGGTTGGTGCCGTCCCGCCAGGTGTAGACCAGGGACAGGTCTTTCACCTGGAAGCTTTCGTCAAAGCGCAGGGCCACGTGGAGGACCTGGATCTGCTGGGAGGCCGTGCCTTGGGGGATCTTGTAGACCCTTAAGCTCTTTGCGTTTTCTCCCAGGAAGTAGTACTGGCCTAGCTCTACTTCTCCAGAGTGGATGGCGTGAACGAAGCTGGGCACGCTAAAGGCGAGGGCGTTCCAGTCCGGGTTGCTCGGGTCCAAGGTGAAGCCTCCCAAGGCGCTGTAGTCGTGCTGGACCGGGAGGAGGGTCACGCGGGGGTTGCTGGCGGGGTCAAAGGCCTCGAGGGCCACGTCCTGGGAGGTGGTGGGGAAGGGACTGGAAGCCCCCAGGTAGACCCGAACCTCGGGGATGTACTGGAAATGGGACCAGAAGTACTCGGTGGCCGTGTCGGGGTCTCCGGTGTCCGTCCCCGTGTAGTTGCCGGCCCAGAGGCTTCCCGAGGCCGCGTACAGGTTGTTGGTGGAAACGACGGGTATGGTGTAGGCTCCCCCGGTTCCGGTAGTTACCGTTCTGAAGCCGCCAAAGACCACAAGGCCGTCCTCCCCTGGCTGGGGCGGGTCAAAGAGCTTGCTGAAATCCGCAGGGCGGGGGGTGGTGCTTTCAACCGGGGTGCCGTTTAGGGTCAGGGTGCCCTGGATGAAGCCCCTGCGGGCGGGGTAGCCGGGCAAGGATGCGGAGGCGGGCGCAGGCAGGTAGATGTTCATCTCCGAGGCGGCTCCGTAGGGGGAGCGGTAAGCGGCCACGGGCACCTCCTCGTAGGTGAGGGCCGCCATACCCTGGCCCTTGGGGGGGATGACGGTGAGGTTGAAGGTTTGGGCATTTCCTGGTATCCGGAGCTGGAAGCTTCCATCCAGGCCGGTTAGGACTTCCTGCGTCTGGTTCCCGGCCCGGACCACCACCTTGGCCCCGTGGACCGGCTGCCCCCCGGCCCTGGGGCTGGTGTACACCTTGCCCTGAAGGGTTTGCGGAGGAGGTGAGCAGGCCAGAAGGCCCAGGGCCAAGCCGAAAAGGAGAAGCGCCGTGCCAAAAACTTTTTGCCTCATAGGAACCCCCTGCTGGTTCATTCGGGGAATACGCTACCGGACTGGGCCCTGACGCGTCAAGGGCGAAAGCTGTGTATACTTATGCATGCCCCTCGAGGGGGTAGACTGGGAGGGACATGAAGATCGTCTTGGCCTACTCCGGCGGACTGGACACCAGCATCATCCTCAAGTGGCTCAAGGAAACCTACGGGGCCGAGGTCATCGCCTTCACCGCCGACATCGGCCAGGGGGAGGAGGTGGAGGAGGCCCGGGAGAAGGCCTTGAAGACCGGGGCCTCCAAGGCCATCGCCCTGGACCTCAAGGAGGAGTTCGTCCGGGACTTCGTCTTCCCCATGATGCGCACGGGGGCGGTCTACGAGGGCTACTACCTCCTGGGCACCGCCATCGCCCGGCCTTTGATCGCCAAGTACCTGGTGAAGATCGCCGAGGAGGAGGGGGCGGAGGCCATCGCCCACGGGGCCACGGGCAAGGGCAACGACCAGGTGCGCTTTGAGCTCACCGCCTACGCCCTCAGGCCCAACATCCGGGTCATCGCCCCCTGGCGGGAGTGGAGCTTCAAGGGCCGCCAGGAGATGATCGCCTACGCCGAGGCCCACGGCATCCCCGTGCCCGTGACCCAGGAGAAGCCCTACTCCATGGACGCCAACCTCCTGCATATTTCCTACGAAGGGGGGGTCCTCGAGGACCCCTGGGCCGAGCCCCCCGAGGGGATGTTCCGCATGACCCTAGACCCCGAGAGGGCCCCCGACGCGCCCGAGTACGTGGAGGTGGAGTTCCATGAGGGGGACCCGGTGGCGGTGAACGGGGAGAGGCTCTCCCCGGCGGCCCTACTGCAGAGGCTCAACGAGATCGGGGGCCGCCATGGGGTGGGCCGGGTGGACCTGGTGGAAAACCGCTTCGTGGGCATGAAGTCCCGGGGGGTCTACGAGACCCCGGGGGGGACCATCCTCTACCACGCCCGGCGGGCGGTGGAAAGCCTCACCCTGGACCGGGAGGTCCTGCACCAAAGGGACATGCTCGCCCCCAAGTACGCCGAGCTCGTCTACTACGGCTTCTGGTACGCTCCCGAGCGGGAGGCCCTGCAGGCCTACTTTGACCACGTGGCCAAGGCGGTCACCGGCGTGGCCCGGCTCAAGCTCTACAAGGGGAACGTGTACGTGGTGGGCAGGAAGGCCCCCAAGAGCCTCTACCAGAAGGACCTGGTCTCCTTTGACGAGCTCGGGGCCTACGACCAGAAGGACGCCGAGGGCTTCATCCGGATCCAGGCCCTGCGCCTCAGGGTCAGGGCCCTGGTGGAGGGGAAGGGCCATGGCGCATAGGACCTGGGGCGGCCGCTTCGCGGAGGGGCCCGATGCCCTGGCGGCCCGCTTCAACGCCTCCTTGCCCTTTGACCGGGCCCTTTGGCGGGAGGACCTATGGCAGAACCGGGTCCACGCCCGCATGCTCAAGGAGGTGGGCCTCCTCACCGAGGAGGAGCTAGAGGCCATCCTTAAGGGCCTAGACCAGATAGAGCGGGAGATTGAGGCGGGCACCTTCCCCTGGCGGGAGGAGCTGGAGGACGTCCACATGAACCTCGAGGCCCGCCTCACCGAGCTCATCGGCCCTCCCGGAGGCAAGCTCCACACCGCCCGTAGCCGCAACGACCAGGTGGCCACCGACCTGAGGCTTTTCCTGCGGGCCGCCCTAGACGAGCTCCTCGCCCTCCTTCTAGAGCTCCGCCGGGTCTTGGTAAAGGAGGCGGAAAGGCACCTGGAGCCCCTTTACGTCCTCCCCGGCTACACCCACCTGCAGCGGGCCCAGCCGGTGCTCCTCGCCCACTGGTTTCTGGCCTACTACGAGATGCTAAAGCGGGACGCGGGGCGCCTGGAGGACGCCAGGGAGCGCCTCAACGAGAGCCCCCTGGGGGCCGCCGCCCTGGCGGGGACGGGCTTTCCCATAGACCGCCACTTCACCGCCCGGGAGCTGGGCTTCAGGGCCCCCATGCGGAACTCCCTGGACGCCGTGGCCTCCCGGGACTTTGCCCTGGAGGTCCTCTCCGCCTTTAACATCGGCCAGCTCCACCTAAGCCGCCTCGCCGAGGAGCTCATCCTTTACAGCACCGAGGAGTTTGGCTTCGTGGAGATTCCCGATGCCTTCGCCACCGGCTCATCCATCATGCCCCAGAAGAAGAACCCCGACATCCTGGAGCTCATCCGGGCCAAATCGGGCAGGGTCCTGGGGGCTTTGGTGGCCCTCTCCACCGTGCTGAAGGGCCTGCCTCTGGCCTACAACAAGGACCTGCAGGAGGACAAGGAGCCCCTTCTGGACGCCCTCGCCACCTACCGGGACAGCCTCAGGCTCCTTACCGCCATGCTCCCGGGGCTTAGGTGGAACCGGGAGAGGATGTGGCAGGCGGCGGAGGGGGGCTTCGCTTTGGCCACGGAGCTGGCCGACTACCTGGCCCAAAAGGGGCTTCCCTTCAGGGAGGCCCACCACGTGGTGGGGAGGCTGGTGAGGAAGCTCTCTGAGGAGGGGCGGGCCCTGAAGGACCTAACCCTACAGGACCTGAAGGCCCACCACCCCCTCTTCGCCGAGGACGCCCTTCCCCTCCTCCGCCTGGAGAGCGCCATCCACCAGCGGCGCTCCTACGGGGGCACGGCCCCGGAGGCGGTGCGGGAGCGGCTTTTGGAGGCCAAAAAGGAGGTGGGCCTTGCTTGAGCCCATAAGCCTTACCCCTGACCCCGTGGCCCTGCCCGAGGTGCGGCGGGAGGCGGGGGTGGAGCTCCGGAAGGCCAGGCTTGACGATGTGGACGCCATCTACTGGCTCATCCGCTACTGGGCGGAAAAGGGCCTCATGCTGGTCCGCAGCCACAGCCACCTCTACGAGAACATCCGCGACTTCCAGGTCCTGGAGGACGAGGACGGGCACATCGTGGGCACCGTGGCCCTCCACGTCCTCTGGCGGGACCTGGCCGAGATCCGGGGCCTGGCCGTCCACCCCAAGCGCCGGGGCCAGGGCCTCGGGCGGTGGCTGGTCTTAGGGGCGGAGCGGGAGGCCCGGGACCTGGGCCTTCCCCGGGTCTTCGCCTGGACCCTGCAGGTGAACTTCTTCCGCAGCCTGGGCTACCAGGTGACCACCCGGGAGGCCCTGCCCCCCAAGGTGTGGAGCGAGTGCAACGCCTGCCCCTTCTACGAGAACTGCCGGGAAATCGCCGTCATCAAGGGGCTTTCTCCCGGGGCCTTTGGAGGCTAGAATGGGTGGGATGGGCACCCTGACCCGCTGCCTGGAAGAGGCCATGGCCCGGGCCCGCTACGAGCTCATCGCAGACGAGGAGCCCTACTACGGGGAAGTCCCAGACTTGCCCGGGGTCTGGGCCACGGGGAAGAGTTTGAGGGAGTGCGAGGCCAACCTGCAGGCGGCCCTGGAGGACTGGCTTCTCTTTCTTCTCTCCCGTGGTGAGACGCCCCCGCCCTTAGGCGAGGTCCGCATTGATCTACCCCATGGCGAGGCGGCTTAGGCCGGTTTCCCGGAGGGAGCTCGTGGCGCGGCTTAAGGCCTTGGGTTTTTCTGGGCCCTACACAGGGGGACGGCACCAGTTCATGGTGCGGGGTTCCGTGCGCTTGGTCTTGCCCAATCCCCACCGGGGTGAGGTGGGCGTGGACCTTCTAATACCACCCCATGCTGGCCCAAGCCAGCATGGGGGCCCCGGCAAAAGGTTCCTGGGGAAGTTACCAAGCATGGTGGGCCAAAGGAAGCACAAGGATATAAAGCGCATCCTGAGGCAAGCGGGGATGGAGGAGGAGGGATGGCTGGAGTGAAGGAGCGGGCCGTGTTGGTCCTCGAGGACGGCACCGTTTACCACGGCTACGCCTTCGGGGCCACGGGGAAGACGGTGGGGGAGGTGGTCTTCAACACCGCCCAGACGGGCTACCAGGAGATCATGACCGACCCCAGCTACCACGGCCAGATCGTGGTCATGACCTACCCCCACCAGGGGAACTACGGGGTGAACGTCTACGATATGCAGAGTAACCGCCCCTGGGTCAAGGGCTTCGTGGCCAAGGAGTTCAGCCGCATCGCCTCCAACCCCAGGGCCCAGCAGACCCTGGGGGAGTTCATGGCCTTCTACGGGGTGGTGGGGATTGAGGGCATAGACACCCGGGCCCTGGTGCGCAAGATCCGCGAAGGGGGGGTGCTCAAAGGGGCCATCGCCCACGCCAGCCTCTACGGAAGCCCCGACCACGCCTTCACCGAGGAGGAGCTCAAGGCCCTTCAGGAGGAGGCCAGGGCCTGGACCGACATTGACGGCCGGGACATGACCCCCGAGGTCTCCACCCCCCTGCCCTACGCCTGGCCCACGCTAAAGAGCGGCCGGCGCATCGTGGTCATGGACTTCGGCATCAAGCACGCCATCGTGGAGAACCTGGCCCAGATGGGCTTTGAGATCCTGGTGGTGCCCGGCAAGACCCCGGCCAGCCAGATCATGGCCCTCGAGCCCCACGGCCTTCTCATCAGCAACGGCCCCGGGGACCCCGCCATGCCCCGGTACGCCCACGAGACCATCTGGAAGCTCATGGGGCTTCTGCCCACCTTCGGCATCTGCCTGGGGCACCAGCTTCTGGCCCTGGCCGCCGGGGGGCGCACCTACAAGATGAAGTTCGGCCACCGCGGGGCCAACCACCCGGTGAAGAACCTGCAGACGGGGAAGATTGAGATCACCAGCCAAAACCACGGCTACGCCGTGGACATAGACTCCCTGAAGGAGTTCCGCCCCACCCACATCAACCTCAACGACGGCACCCTCGAGGGCATGGCCCACGCCCGCTACCCCGTCTTCTCCGTCCAGTACCACCCCGAGGCCGCCCCCGGGCCCCACGACGCCCTCTACCTCTTCCGCCGCTTTTTGGAGGAGGTGGAGGCCTTCCACGGGGCCACGGGCCTCCCGGTGGGGAAGGAGAGGCCGGACCAGCACGGGATTTAGTAGTCCATGCCCCGGATGTTGCCCTCCTCGTCCACGTCTATCTTCAGGGCCTGGGGGAGTTTGGGCAGGCCGGGGAGGGTCTCAATCCCCCCCATGTAGACCACCACGAACCCGGCGCCCAAGCGGCACCGCAGGTCGGTGACCCGCACGGTGAAGCCCGTGGGGCGGCCCCGGAGCCTGGGGTTGTCGGAGAGGGAGGTGGCCGCCTTGGCCATGACCACGGGCAGGGCCTCGCACCCTTCTTTCTTCGCCGCCTTGAGGGCCTTTTTGGCCTCCTCGCTCCACTCCACGCCCTGGGCCCCGTAGACCTCCTTGGCGATGGTCTCCACCTTGGCTTCCAGGGGGGCCTCGAGGGGGTAGAGGGGCCGGTACGGGTGAGGGAGGCTTAAAGCCTCCAGCACCTTCTCCGCCAGCTCCAGGCCGCCCTCGCTCCCCTTGGCGTAGACCTCGCTCACGGCAAAGGGTAGCCCCCGCTCCTCGGCGAAGGCCCGGACCAGGGCCACCTCCTCGAGGGCGTCCGTGGGGAAGCGGTTCAGGGCGATGACGGGCCGGTAGCCGAAGAGCTCCACGTTCTCCACGTGCTTGGCCAGGTTGGCCAGGCCCCTCTCCACCGCCTTGGGGTCGGGCATCTCGTAGGCGTCCTGCCCCCCGTGGTAGCGGAGGGCCCTGATGGTGGCCACCAGGACCACGGCCTCGGGGACGAGGCCCGAGGTTCGGGCCACCACGTTCATGAACTTCTCCAGGCCCAGGTCGGTGGCGAAGCCCGCCTCCTGGACCACGTAGTCGGCCAGGCCCAGGGCGAAGCGGCTCGCCCGCACGGAGTTGGTGCCGTGGGCGATGTTGCCGAAGGGGCCCATGTGGACGAAGGCCGGGTTCCCCTCCGCCGTCTGCACCAGGTTGGGGAGGAAGGCCTGCTTTAGGAGGGCAGCCATGGCCCCCACCGCCCCCAGGTCCTCGGCGTAGACCGGCTTCCCCTCGTAGGTGAAGCCCACCCGGATCCTCCCCAGGCGGCGCTTGAGGTCGGCGAAGTCCTGGGCCAGGCTCATGAGGGCCATGACCTCGCTGGCCACCGTGAGCTCAAACCCCCCTTCCCGGGGCACGCCGTGGGCCCTGCCCCCGAGGCCCAGGACGATGTGCCTCAGGGCCCGGTCGTTCATGTCTATGGCCCGCTTGAGCTCTACCCGCCTGGGGTCTAGGGAAAGCTCGTTCCCCTGGTGCAGGTGGTTGTCCAGAAGGGCGTTCAGGAGGTTCACCGCGCTGGTGACGGCGTGGAAGTCCCCGGTGAAGTGGAGGTTGATCTCGTGCCGGGGCTCCACGCGGGCTCTTCCGCCCCCCGTGGCCCCTCCCTTGACCCCGAAGACGGGGCCCAGGGAGGGCTCCCTGAGGGCCAGGGCCGCCTTCTTGCCCAGGCGCCAGAGGGCGTCCACCAGGCCGATGGCCGTGGTGGTCTTCCCCTCGCCCGCCGAGGTGGGGGTGATGGCCGTCACCAGGATCAGCCTGCCTCTGGCCTTGGGGGGCTCGCCCAGGACCTTGGCCATGTGGGGGCCGTAGGGGTAAAGCCGCTCCCGGCCAAGGCCCAGCTTGCCCGCCACCTCCTCTATGGGTAGAAGAGTTTCCTAGACGATCACGCCCAAAGCCTACACCCCGGGCCTAGGGAAAGAAGTCCCGGTTGCCGCCGGAGAGGAGGAGGGCCAGGGTTTTGGGGAGGTTTTTCCCGTGTTCCAGGACCGCCGCCAGGGGCAGGGCCCCCGTGGGCTCCACCACCTGCTTGGTGCGGGTGAAGAGGAGGCGCTCGGCCTCGAGGATGGCCTCCTCGCTCACGGTGAGGACGCCGTCCACCTTTTCCCGCATTACCCAGAAGGGAAGCTCCCCCACGGCCAAGGTCCGCACCCCGTCGGCCCGGGTCCTGGGGGCCTGGGGAAGCCTGAGGATCCGGCCTGCCAGAAGGCTCCTCCGAGCGTCGTCGGCGCCCTCGGGCTCCACCCCTAAGACCAAGGTGGTGGGGGAGAGGGCCTTGACCGCTGTGGCCACGCCGGCGATGAGCCCTCCGCCTCCCACGGGCACCAGAACGGCCTCGGGGAAAACCCCCCTTTTTCCCGCCTGGACCATGAGCTCCAGCCCCGCCGTCCCCTGGCCGGCGATGACCCAGGGGTCGTCAAAGGGGTGGATGAGGGCGTAGCCGGTCTCCTCCTTTAGGGCCTTGGCCACCTCCTCCCGGTTCTCGGCCGTGACCCCCCGGTCCACCACCTCCGCCCCGTAGGCCCGGGCCGCCGCCTTCTTCAGGGGGCTTGCCTCCTCCGGGATCACCAGAAGGGCCCTCACGCCCAGAACCCGGGCGGCGTAGGCCACGCCCTGGGCGTGGTTGCCGCTGGACACGGCGAGGAGCCCCTTGGGGCTTTCTATGGTCAGGGCCTTGGCGAGGGCGCCCCGGGCCTTGAAGCTCCCGGTCTTCTGCAGGTGCTCGGCCTTAAGGAGAAGCCGCTTGCCCAAAAGCTCGTCCAAAAGGCGGGAGGTGAGGAGGGGGGTGCGGTGGGTGTGGGGGGCGATGCGCCGGTAGGCGGCGTGGAGGCTTGCCAGGTCCATGCCCCCATCATGCCAGTGGACACCGGGGCCTGGGGGCGCTAGAGTGGTAGGGGTATGGACTTCCTCTACACCCTGGTCATCCTCCTCTACCTCGGCGTGGCGGGACTTCTGGTCTATTTGGTCCTGGTGCAGGAGCCCAAGCAGGGGGCGGGGGACCTCATGGGGGGCTCTACGGACCTCTTCTCCGCCCGGGGCGTCACCGGTGGGCTTTACCGCCTCACGGTCATCCTGGGCGCAGTCTTCGCCGCCTTGGCCCTCCTCATCGGCCTCTGGCCCCGTTGACAAGAAGGCCCTCCCCCGGTACCATAGGCGTTGCCTGGGGCCGTGGCGCAGTTGGGAGCGCGCCTCAATGGCATTGAGGAGGTCAGGGGTTCGAATCCCCTCGGCTCCACCAGGAAAGCCCCCCGCAAGGGGGGCTTTGGCTTGCGGAAGGCCCGCGCCTTGGGTATAGTAGAAGGCCGGTAGGCCCTTAGGGCCCAAAAGGGGAGGCCATGTTCGCGATCGTCAAGACGGGTGGAAAGCAGTACCGGGTGGAGCCCGGCCTCAGGCTCCGGGTGGAGAAGCTGGACCTGGAGCCCGGGAGCCAGGTGGAGCTTCCCGTCCTCCTCTTGGGGGGCGAGAAGACCGTGGTGGGGGCCCCGGTGGTGGAGGGGGCCAAGGTGGTGGCCGAGGTTCTGGGCCACGGCAAGGGCAAGAAGATCACCATCTCCAAGTTCAAGGCCAAGGTGCAGTACCGCAGGAAGCGGGGGCACCGCCAGCCTTACACGGAGATCCTCATCAAGGAGATCCAGGGGTGAGCCATGGCGCATAAAAAGGGACTCGGTTCCACAAAGAACGGCCGCGACTCCCAGTCCAAGCGCCTGGGGGTGAAGCGCTATGGCGGCCAGGTGGTGAAGGCGGGCCACATCCTGGTCCGCCAGCGGGGCACCCGGTTCAAGCCGGGCAAGAACGTGGGCATGGGCCGGGACTACACCCTCTTCGCCCTGGTGGACGGGGTGGTGGAGTTCCAGGACAAGGGGCGGCTGGGCCGCTTTGTCCACGTCCGCCCGCTAGGCTAAAGGCGCCTTGACCTTTCAGGACGTTCTCTACATCACCGTCGCCGCCGGCAAGGGCGGCGACGGCGCCGTCTCCTTCCGCCGCGAGAAGTTCGTGCCCAAGGGCGGGCCGGACGGCGGCGATGGGGGGCGGGGGGGGAGCGTCTACCTGAGGGCCAGGGGTAGCGTGGACTCCCTCTCCGAGCTATCCAAGCGCACCTACAGGGCCGAGGACGGGGAGCACGGCAAGGGGAGCGGCCAGCACGGTCGGGCCGGGCGGGACCTGGTCATTGAGGTCCCCCGGGGCACCCGGGTCTACGACGCCGACACCGGGGAGCTTCTGGCCGACCTCACCGAGGAGGGGGAGACCGTGCTGGTGGCCCGGGGCGGGGAGGGGGGACGGGGCAACGTCCACTTCGTGACCCCCACCCGCCAGGCCCCCCGCTTCGCCGAGGCCGGGGAGGAAGGGGAGAGAAGAAGGCTCCGCCTGGAGCTCATGCTGATCGCCGACGTGGGCCTGGTGGGCTACCCCAACGCCGGCAAGTCCAGCCTCCTCCGGGCCACCACCCACGCCCACCCCAAGGTGGCCCCCTACCCCTTCACCACCCTGAGCCCCCACCTGGGGGTGGCCGAGCTAGGGGAGGGGGTTCGCTTCACCCTGGCCGACATCCCCGGCATCATTGAGGGGGCGAGCCAGGGGAAGGGCCTGGGCCTCGAGTTCCTCAGGCACATCGCCCGCACCCGGGTCCTCCTCTACGTCCTGGACGCCACGGAAGCCCCTCTGGAGGCCCTTCGCACCCTGCGCAAGGAGGTGGGGGCCTACGACCCGGGCCTCCTCCGTCGGCCGAGCCTCATCGCCCTCAACAAGATAGACCTCCTCTCCGAGGAGGAGGTGGCCGCCAAGGTGGCGGAGCTTTCCCAGGAGGGCCTTCCCGTCCTCCCGGTGAGCGCCCTCACCGGGGAGGGGGTGTCGGAGCTTTTGGAGGCCCTTTACGCCCTGGTCCAGGCCGCCCCGGCCCCCGAGCTGCCCAAGCCCACTCCCCGCAGGGAGGTCCAGGCGGGGGTGGAGGTGGTGCCCCTGGGAGAGGGGGTCTACGAGGTGCGGGCCCCGGAAGTGGAGCGCTACCTTAAGCGCATCAAGGGGGACCTGGGCGAGGCCGCGGGCTTTTTGCAGGAGGTCTTCAAGCGCCACGGGGTGGAGGCCGCCCTCCGGGCCAAGGGGGTGCGGGCCGGGGACGTGGTGCGCATCGGCGGCCTGGAGTTTGAGTACATCCCGGAGGTGTAGGTGCGCCTGGGCCTCTTCGGCGGCAGCTTTGACCCCATCCACCTGGGCCACCTCATCGCCGCCAGCGAGGCGGCCAGCGCCCTGAACCTGGACCGGGTCCTCTTCGTGGTGGCCGCCCGCCCGCCCCACAAGACCCCCGTGGCCCCTCCCGAGGCCCGCTACGAGATGGTCCTCTTGGCCACCGCCGAGGAGAGGCGCTTTTTCGCCTCGAGGCTGGAGCTGGACCGCCCTGGCCCCAGCTACACCGTGGACACCCTCTTAGAGGCCCGCAGGCTTTTCCCCGAGGACGAGCTTTTCTTCATCACCGGGGCCGACGCCTACCGGGACATCCTCACCTGGAAGGAGGGGCACCGCCTCCACGAGCTGGCCACCCTGGTGGCCGTGGCCCGGCCCGGCTACGCCCTGGGGGGCGTGCCCGTCCCGGTGGTGCCCCTTCCGGTGCCCGAGGTGGGCATCTCCAGCACCGAGATCAGGCGGCGGATCGCCGAGGGGCGAAGCGTGCGCCACTGGGTGCCGCGCCCCGTGGAGGTGTACCTTGAAAAACACGGCCTCTACCGATAGCCTGGCGGAGAAGGTCAGGGCCCTGGTCCGGCCCGAGCGCTTCGCCCACATCCTGAGGGTGGCCGCTTTGGCCAAGGAGATCGCCGAGAAGAACGGCCTGGACGGGGAGAGGGCCTATCTAGCGGGCCTCCTCCACGATGCGGCCCGGGACCTGCCCGAGGAGGAGCTCCTCTCCCTGGCCCCTCCGGAAAACGAGGTGGAAAGGGCCCACCCCCTCTCCCTCCACGGCCGGGCGGCCCGCCGCCTGGCGGAGGGGTGGGGGGTGGAGGACGAGGAGGTCCTGGAGGCCATAGAGGGCCACGTCTACGGCGTGGACCCCCAAAACGGCATCGGCATGGCCCTCTACATCGCCGACATCGCCGAGCCGGGCCGGGGGGTCAACGGGGAGATCCGGGAGTTGGCCCTTTCGGGGAAGCTCTGGGAGGCCTACCGCCTGGCCGTGGCCAACAAGGTGAACTACCTCCAGAAGAAGGGCGTCCCCATCCACCCCCGGACCCTGGCGGTCTACGAGCGCCTGGCCCATGCGCCCTAGACCCTCCTTCCTTCTTCTCGCCCTGGCCCTCTTCGCCTTGGGGGTGGTCCTCTCCCTGCCCCGGAGCCCCAAGGAGGAGGACCTCCGCCCCAGGCGGCTTGGGCCCCTCCCCGAGGTGGGGGTGGTGGTGGCCGCCCGGGACGTGGAGTACTGCGGCTACCACACCCCCTGCGGCCCGGGAAGCCGCACCGACACCATCTTCTACCTGCGCCTGGCGGGCGGGGAGGTCAAGGGGGTAGCCATCCCCCGGGACCTCTACAGCCCCGTGGCCGGGGGCAAGATCAACGCCGCCTACGGCCGGGGGGGCGCCGAGCTTCTGAAGCGGGCGGTGGAGGAGGCCACGGGGCTGGTGGCGGAGAGGCACCTGATCCTCACTCTGGAAAGCGTGGCCCGGGTGGTAGACGCCGTGGGCGGGGTGGAGGTGGTCCTGGAGAAGCCCATGCGCTACACGGACCGGGCCGCCAGGCTCTACATTGACTTCCCCGCAGGCCGCCTCCACCTCTCGGGAGAGGACGCCGTCAAGTACATGCGCTTCCGCCACGAGGCCCTGGGGGACTACGCCCGCCTGGACCGCATCAAGGAGGTGATGGGGCAGGTTCTCAGGAAGGCGCAGAACCCGGCCACCTGGCCCGCCCTCACCCTGGCCCTAAAGGAGGTCTGGCGGGAGCTGGACACGGACCTCTCCCTGGAGGAGGTCCTGCCCCACCTGCCCGCCCTGAGGGGCCTCAGGCTCTCCCTGGCCACCCTGCCCACCCGGGAAGGGCCCGGCGCCTTCCTGTACGTGGACGAAGGGGCCAAAAGAACCTTCCTTGCCGCCTTCTTCGGCGCGGCCACCCCCGCCGCCCCGCCAAAGGTGGAGGTGCGCCTCAAGGGCCTTCCCGAGCTCGTCGCCTGGGCCCAGACCTTTTTGGCCAAAGAGGGCATCCAGGCCGAGGCCGAGGTGGCCCAGGTGGCGAAAAGCGGGGTCTACACCAAAGACCCGGAAGCCGGGGCCTACTTCGCCGACCTCTTCCACCTGCCCCTCCTCGCTCCCCACGTTCCCGTGCCGGGGGTGGTGGTGGAGCTGGGTCAGGACCTGCTACAATGAACTTTAGATGGTGAAGACCAAGGAGGCGTTGGATCTGGTCGGGCGCATCAAGGATCTCCTTTGGGAAAAGAAGGCGGAAGGCGTGGTGGCCCTGGACCTGAGGAAGGTCTCGGAGAGCCTGGACTACTTCGTCCTGGCCACGGCCACCAGCGCTCCCCACCTTCAGGCCCTGGAGCGGCACCTGGAGGAGAAGCTCAAGGAAGAGGGGCTCCGCCCCCGGCCCGCCGAGGGGCAGAGCGCCCGCTGGGTGGTCCTGGACTACGGGGAGGTGGTGGTCCACCTCATGACCCGGGAGGCCCGGGACTACTACGACCTCGAGGGCTTCTGGGCCGACGCCGAAAGGGTCTAATGCCACCCCATGCTGGCTTGCGCCAGCATGGGGGCCCCGGCAAAGCGGCAGACCCCCTGGGGTTAGGGCGGCAGAGGCTAAATGTGCTCCTGGCTGGCTTCGGTTGAGCCCCACCGGCCTGGGGGTTCCTTGGGAAGGGGGCGTCGCAGTTTTCCCTTCACTTGATCCGGGGCGGGGCCAAGGGGCCCATGATGAAGCGCTGGAAGGCCAGGTAGAAGCCCAGGTAAACCAGGAGCTGGAACCAGAAGCTCTCCGCCACCTTTAGGCCCAAGGCCCTCAGGAAGAGGATCAGGGCCACGGCCGCCATCATGACCAAGGTGGTGCGGAGAAAGATCCCGGGGAAGTACTTTAGGGCCTCCCGGAAGGTCTTGGGACGCCTCTCCTCCCACTCCTTCAGGGCCTTCTTCTTGAGCTTTTCCTCGCGCTTCTTCTTGCCCACGGGGAAAGTATACTGGGGGCCGTGAAGCTGGCGCGCACCGTGGCCGAGCTGAAGGCGGCCCTGCCCCGGGAAGGGGTGGGCTTCGTGCCCACCATGGGCTACCTGCACCGGGGGCACCTGGCCCTGGTGGAGCGGGCCAGGCGGGAGAACGCCTTCGTGGTGGTCTCCATCTTCGTCAACCCCCTCCAGTTCGGCCCCGGGGAGGACTACCACCGCTACCCCCGGGACCTGGATCGGGACGCGGCCCTCCTCGAGGAGGCAGGGGTGGACCTCCTCTTCGCCCCCGAGGTGGCGGAGATGTACCCCAAGGGCTTCGCCACTAGGGTCCAGGTGGAGGGCCCCCTCACCGCCCTCTGGGAAGGGGAGGTGCGCCCCGGGCACTTCCAGGGGGTGGCCACGGTGGTGGCCCGCCTCTTCCTCCTGGTGGGGCCCGAGCGGGCCTACTTCGGCGAGAAGGACTACCAGCAGCTTCTGGTGATCCGCAAGATGGTCAGGGATTTGGGCTTTCCCCTCGAGGTGGTGGGGGTGCCCACGGTGCGGGAGGAGGACGGCCTGGCCCTTTCCAGCCGGAACGTCTACCTCTCCCCGGAAACCCGCAAGAAGGCCTCTGTCCTCTACCGGGCCCTTATGGCCATGCGGGAGGCGGCCCTTTCGGGGGGAAGCGTGGCCCAGGCCTTGGAGGCCGGTGAAAGGGTTTTGGGGGAGGTGCCCGAGTTCCGCCCCGACTACCTGGCCATCGTCCACCCGGACACCCTCCTTCCCCTTTCCCGCCTGGTCCCCGGGGCCAGGGGCCTCGTGGCCGGTCGGTTTCCCGAGGCCAGGCTCATTGACAACCTGGAGGTGTACCCGTGAGCGAGGCCTCCTTGGAGGGCAAGCAGAGCCTTTTGGAGATGCTTAAGGCCATGGTCCAGGCCCGGGCCTCGGACATCCACCTGCAGGCGGGGGCCCCGCCCACGATCCGAGTGGACGGGAAGCTCAGGCCCTTTGGCAACCGCCCCCTCACCCCCAAGGACACCGAGGCCATCGCCAAGGCCCTCCTTACCCCGGAGCAGGTGGAGGAGCTGGAATACCGCAAGGAGATGGACTTCGCCTACACCATCCCCGGGGTGGCCCGCTTTCGCTGCAACCTCCTCAGGCAGCGGGGAAGCTATGGCCTGGTGATGCGGGTGGTCTCGGAGGTGATCCCCAGCTTTGAGGCCCTGGGCCTGCCCCGGGAGACCCTCGAGGGCCTGGCGGCCAGGGAGCGGGGGCTCATCCTGGTCACCGGGCCCACGGGGTCGGGCAAGAGCACCACTTTGGCGGCCATCATTGACCACATCAACCTGCACTACGCCAAGAACATCATCACCATTGAGGACCCCATAGAGTTTCTGCACCGGCACAAGAAGAGCCTGGTGGTCCAGCGGGAGGTGGGCCTGGACACCGACAGCTTTTACTCCGGGGTCAAGTACGCCATGCGCCAGGACCCGGACGTGATCCTGATCGGGGAGATGCGGGACAAGGAGACGGTGGAGGCCGCCCTCATGGCCGCCCAGACCGGCCACCTGGTCCTCTCCACCCTGCACACCCTGGACGCCTGGCGCACCATCAACCGCATCATTGAGTTCTTTCCCCTGCACGAGCACCGGCAGGTGCGCATCCTCCTGGCCGAATCCCTCCTGGGGATCCTCTCGCAAAGGCTTCTTCCCCGGGCGGATGGGGCGGGGCGGGTTTTGGCCCTCGAGGTCCTCATCGCCACCCCCTACGTGCGGGAGCTCATCAAGGACGAGGACAAGACGCCCCAGATCAAGGAGGCCATGATGGAAGGGAGCATCCACGGGATGCGCACCTTTGACCAGCACCTGGTGGAGCTCTACAAAGAGGGCCTCATCTCCCTGGAGGATGCCCTTTCCGCCGCCACCAGTCCCCACGAGTTCAAGCTCCTCCTCACCAAGGCCACGGGGCAGGGCTACTGAGTTTCCACGCTTCCATAAGGGTCCGGGTATAATCCGGGCCGGGGGTGCTTGTGCTGGCTACGGGTCTAGAGATCCTGAAGAAGGCGCGGGAAGAGGGCTACGGGGTGGGGGCCTTTAACGTGAACAACATGGAGTTCCTCCAGGCGGTCCTCGAGGCCGCCGAGGAGCAAAGGAGCCCGGTCATCCTGGCCCTCTCCGAGGGGGCCATGAAGTACGGGGGGCGGGCCCTCACCCTCATGGCCGTGGAGCTGGCCAAGGAGGCCCGGGTGCCGGTGGCCGTGCACCTGGACCACGGCAGCAGCTACGAGAGCGTGCTGAGGGCCCTCCGGGCGGGCTTCACCAGCGTCATGATGGACAAGTCCCACGAGGACTTTGAGACCAACGTGCGGGAGACCCGGCGGGCGGTGGAGGCGGCCCACGCCGTGGGGGTCACGGTGGAGGCGGAGCTGGGGCGGCTTGCCGGCATAGAGGAGCACGTGGCCGTGGACGAGAAGGACGCCCTCCTCACCAACCCCGAGGAGGCCCGCATCTTCATGGAGAGGACGGGGGCCGACTACCTGGCGGTGGCCATCGGCACCAGCCACGGGGCCTACAAGGGGAAGGGCAGGCCCTTCATTGACCACGCCCGGCTGGAAAGGATCGCCAGGCTGGTGCCCGCTCCTTTGGTCCTCCACGGGGCCAGCGCCGTGCCCCCGGAGCTGGTGGAGCGCTTCCGAGCTTCGGGAGGGGAGATCGGCGAGGCGGCGGGGATCCACCCCACATAAAGAAGGCCATCTCCCTGGGTATCGCCAAGATCAACACCGACACCGACCTGCGCCTGGCCTTCACCGCCCTCATCCGGGAGGCCCTCAATAAGAACCCCAAGGAGTTTGACCCCCGGAAGTACCTGGGCCCGGCCCGGGAGGCGGTCAAGGAGGTGGTGAAAAGCCGCATGGAGCTCTTCGGCTCCGTGGGCCGGGCCTAAGTACCCCGCCGTGGCGAGAGCCCCAAAGAAGCTATGGGCGGCCGCTTGAGTACCCCACCGCGGCTTTTGCCGCGGTGGGGGCCCCAGAAAAGCCCTTCCAAAGCCCCGACTTGGGCACCCCATGTTGCGAAACCAAAGTGCGGGCACTTAGTCCCAGGCTATCCTTACCCCGGGGAAGGCCAGGGGCTCCGCCTCCTCCCCGGGGAGGAAGGTCCGACGCTCCGTGTAGACCCCCTCCTTGGGGTGGCGGAAGGCGTGGAGGAGGTTCTGCTCCAGGTCTAAAATCCAGACCTCGGGGATGCCCGCCTGGGCGTAGATGGGAAGCTTTCTTTCTTGGTCGTGGTCCAGGCTGGAGTCCGCCACCTCCACGAGGAGGAGGACGTCCTCCGGGGTGGGGAGGGCCTCCCCGTAGTCCCTGGGCTTTAGGAGGGCCAGGTCCGGCTGGGGTTCCGAGTGGGGAGGGATGCGGATGGGGTTCTGGGGCCAGACCACCGCCTGGTCCCCTAGGGCCTCCAGGAAGGCCCGGACCAGCCTGGCTACCTTCCAGGCGTGCCTGGGGCCGATGGGGCTCATCTCGTAGACCTCCCCCTCCAGGAGTTCCACGTTCTTGACCCCCCGGAAGAGCCTCTCGTAGGCCTCCAGCCCGAAGCGGTACCGGGTGGCCATGCCCTTAGCGTAGCATGGGGCCATGAACCCCGTGCGCTTCATCCAGGCCAAGCGGGACGGCCTGGCCCACGCCAAAGAGGAGATGGCGGCCTTCCTCCTGGGCTATCTGAGGGACGAGGTTCCCGATTACCAGGTTTCCGCCTGGCTCATGGCCGTCTTCTTCCGGGGGCTTTCCCAGGAAGAGACCCTCTGGCTCACGGAGATCATGGCCCATTCGGGGAAGGTCCTGGACCTCTCCCACCTCCCCCACCCCGTGGACAAGCACTCCTCCGGAGGGGTGGGGGACAAGACCACCCTGGTGGTGGCCCCCATCCTGGCCGCCAGCGGGTGCACGGTGGCCAAGATGTCGGGCCGGGGCCTGGCCCACACCGGGGGGACCATTGACAAGCTGGAGTCCATCCCGGGCTGGCGGGGGGAGATGACGGAGGCGGAGTTCCTGGAAAGGGCGAGGAAGGTGGGCCTGGTCATCGCCGCCCAGAGCCAGGAACTGGCCCCCCTGGACGGGAAGCTCTACGCCCTCAGGGACGTGACGGCCACGGTGGAAAGCCTTCCCCTCATCGCCAGCTCCATCATGAGCAAAAAGCTGGCCGCCGGGGCCAGGAGCATCGTTCTGGACGTGAAGGTGGGCAAGGGGGCCTTCATGAAGACCCTCGAGGCCGCCCGTGCCCTAGCGGAGGCCATGGTGGCCATCGGAAAGGGGGCTTCGCGCCGGGTGCGGGCGGTCCTCACCAGCATGGAGGCTCCCTTGGGGCAGGCGGTGGGGAACGCCCTGGAGGTGCGGGAGGCCATCCTCGCCCTGAAGGGGGAAGGCCCTGAGGACCTTGTGCAGGTGGCCCTCACCCTGGCCGAGGAGGCCCTGAAGCTGGAGGGGTTGGACCCCGGTCTGGCCCGGAGGGCCTTAGAGGAGGGAAGGGCCTTGGAGAAGTTCCGGGCTTTCCTCGAGGCCCAGGGAGGGGACCCCAGGGTGGTGGAGGACCTTTCCCTGCTTCCCCTCGGGGAAGAGCTTCCCCTCCTCTCCCAGGAAGAGGGGGTGGTCCAGGAGGTGGATGCCCTGAAGGTGGGCCTCGCCGTCCTCGCCCTGGGCGGGGGGCGGCGGAAGAAGGGGGAGGCCATAGACCACGGGGTGGGCGTGCACCTCCTGAAGAAGCCCGGGGACCGGGTGGAAAGGGGAGAGGCCCTGGCCCTGGTCTACCACCGGAACCGGGGCCTGGAGGAGGCCCTGGGCCTCCTTGGGGAAGCCTTCCGGCTTGGGGAGAGCGCCAGCCCCTCGCCTCTGGTCCTGGGCCTGGTCTAACACCACCCCATGCTGGCTTGCGCCAGCATGGGGGCCCCGGCAAAAGGTTCCTGGGGAAGCTACCAGGCATGGTGGGCCGAAGGAAACAAGGGTATAAGTACCCCGTCGTGGCAAGAGCCAAGGCGGGGGCCCCAAAGAAGCGCCTCCGAGGCTCAGGGAAGGCTTCTGTGTGGAAGAAACCATGGGCGGCCCCTTGGGGTATACTCCTTCGGGATGAAACGGCGGCCCGCCCGCTACACCCTCCTCCTCACCCGAAGCGGGGGAGGAAGCCGGGCCCTGACCCTTCCGGGCTGGGCTTTGTTTGCCCTCCTCGGCTTTTTGGTCCTCTGGACCGGGGCTAACCTCTACCTCTGGCACCGGGCCCGGGAGGTGCGGGCCCTGGAGGCCCGGATCCAGGCCCTCTCCCAGGAGGCCAGGCGGCTTTCCCTGGCCCTCGAGGCGGAAAGGGCCAAAAACGGCGCCCTCTCCCAGGAGGCCCAGCGCACGCGAAAGGAGCTGGAGGAGCTCAGGAGGGCCATAGAAGAGCTCCGCCGCCGGGCGGGGCTTTCCCCCATCAACGCCCTTCCCGTGCGCTACCGGGAGGGCGGGCAGGGGGGCGGGGCCATGGAGGCCTGGGCGGAGGTGCGGGCCGCGGTCTTGGACCTGAGGAACCAGGTTCAGGAGCTCACCCCCGCCCTGGAGCGCGCCCTGGAGATAGAGCGGAGCCTGCCCGCGGGGCTTCCCCTTAGGCGTTACGAGGGCGTTACCTCCTTCTTCGGCGTGCGGAAAAACCCCTTCGGCTGGGGCATGGAGTTCCACGACGGCCTGGACTTCGCCGCCCCTTACGGGACCCCCGTCCACGCCACGGGCTCGGGGGTGGTGGCCCAGGCGGGGTGGATGGGCCCCTACGGCCTCGCCGTCCTCCTGGACCACGCCGAGGGGTACCAGACCCTTTACGGCCACCTCTCCCGCCTCCTGGTCCGACCGGGGGAGCGGGTGGAGCGGGGCCAGGTCCTGGGCTATGTGGGCTCCACGGGACGCTCCACGGGTCCCCATCTGCACTATTCCGTTTACCGCCGGGGCGTGGCCGTGGATCCCAGGCCATACCTGGACCCCGCCTGGGCCTCCCGGTAGAATGGGGCGGATGCTGGGTAGAAAGAGGCGCGTCCTCACCTACCTGGGCCCGGAAACCGAGGTCCTGGGGGACCTCAAGGCCAGGGGGCAGGTGCGCGTAGACGGCCTGGTGCGGGGCTCCGTATGGGTGGAGGGGGAGCTGGAGGTGGGCCGCACCGGCCGGGTGGAGGGGGAAAGGGTGGAGGCCCAGGCCATCCAGGTCCACGGGGAGGTGAGGGCGGACCTGGTGGCAGAGAGGGTCTTCCTGGCCAAGACGGCCCGCCTCACCGGCAACGTCCGGGCCCAGGCCCTGGAGGTGGAGGCGGGGGCGGTCTTCGTCGGCCAGAGCGTGGCCGGGGAGACCCGGGCCCTCGAGGCCCCCAAGGAGGCGTGAATGGCCCTGGAGAGGCTTTTCCGAAGGAGGCGGCCCAGCGGGGAGAACCGGGACGTCCCCGAGCTTTGGACCAAGTGCGAGGCCTGCGGAGCGGCGCTCTACAAGAAGGAGCTTAAGGAGAACCTGGGGGTCTGCCCCAAGTGCGGCCACCACCACCGGATGCCCGCGGCGGAGCGGGTGGCGATGCTGGCCGATGCCGGCACCTTCCAGGAGACCACCCGCTTAAGGCCCCTGGACCCCCTGGGCTTCGTGGACACCAAGCCCTACGCCGAGCGGCTCAAGGCCTACCAGGAGGAGACGGGGCGTCCCGACGCCATTTTGGGAGGGGTCTGCGCCATCGGTGGGGTGCCCTCGGTCCTCCTGGTCATGGACTACGCCTTCGCCGGGGGGTCCATGGGGAGCGTGGTGGGGGAGGAGATCGCCCGGGGGGTGGAGCGGGCGGCGGAGGAGGGGCGGGCTTTGGTCATCGTGGCCGCCTCTGGGGGGGCCAGGATGCAGGAGGCGGCGCTTTCCCTCATGCAGATGGCCAAGACGGTGATGAGCCTGGACCTCCTCTGGGCCAAGCGCCTCCCCTACGTGGCCATCCTCACCGACCCCACCACCGGGGGGGTGACGGCGAGCTTCGCCGCTCTTGCCGACGTCATCTTCGCCGAGCCCGGGGCCCTGATCGGCTTCGCCGGGCCCAGGGTCATCAAGCAGACCATCCGCCAGGAACTTCCCGAGGGCTTCCAGCGCTCGGAGTTCCTCCTCAAGCACGGGATGGTGGACCGGGTCACGGACCGCAGGAGGTTGAAGGGGGAGGTGGTCCGGGCCCTCCGCCACCTGCACCCGGGGGTTCCCTATGGCGTTGGAGTTTGAAAAGCCCATCCAGGAGCTGGAAAAGCGCATCCAGGACCTCAGGGAGACCGCCAGGACCACGGGGGTGGACCTGGAGCGGGAGATCCGCCTCCTGGAGGAGCGCCTAGAGCGCCTCAAGAGGGAGACCTACGGGAACCTCACCGCCTGGCAGCGGGTGCAGCTGGCCCGGGCCCCCGGGCGGCCCACCACCTTGGACGTGCTGGAAAAGGCCTTCCAGGACTTCTTGGAGCTCCATGGGGACCGGGCCTTCGCCGACGACCCCGCCATCGTGGGGGGGCTGGCCTACCTGGAGGGGGAGAAGGTGGTGGTGGTGGGGCACCAGAAGGGGCGGGACACCAAGGAGAACCTAAGGCGCAACTTCGGCATGCCCCACCCCGAGGGGTACCGCAAGGCCATGCGCCTCATGGACCTGGCGGACCGCTTCGGCTACCCCTTCTTAAGCTTCATTGACACCCCCGGGGCCTACCCGGGGGTCTCCGCCGAGGAGCGGGGCCAGGCCTGGGTCATCGCCCAAAGCATCCAGAGGATGGGCCGCCTCCGGGTCCCCGCCATCGCTCTGATCCTGGGGGAAGGGGGAAGCGGGGGGGCCTTGGCCATCGCCGTGGCCAACCGGGTCCTCATCATGGAAAACGCCTGGTACTCCGTGATCAGCCCCGAGTCCTGCGCCGCCATCCTCTGGCGGGACGCCAAGGAGGCCCCCAAGGCCGCCGAGGCCCTCAAGCTCACCGCCAAGGACCTCCTGGAACTTGGGGTGGTGGACGCCATTGTCCCCGAGCCCGAGGGCGGGGCCCACAAGGACCCGGAGGCCGCCATCCAGGCCATCAAGGAGGCCCTCCTGAAGACCCTGGAGGAGCTCAAGGGCCTTTCCCCCGAGGCCCTTTACCAGGACCGCTACCGCCGCTTCCGCGCCCTAGGGGCCTTCGCCGAGCCTTAAGGTTTCTTGGCCTTGTTCCCTCAGGGTTTTCACATCCGGGCTTTAGCCTGGGGATGGAGGTGAGGGATATGCGGAAGCTTCTCCTTTGGGTACTGGGTTTTGGGATGGCCCTGGCCCAGCAGTTGAGCCCCCAGGGCATCATCGTCAACCCGGTGCCCACGGACCTGCAGGTCAAGGTGTGGGTGGACAAGGACCCGGGCAAGCGGGGGAACGCCGTTTACCAGATCGGCGAACCCATTTTCATCTATGTGAGCGTCAACCAGGACGCCTACGTCTACCTCTTCAACATCAACGCCGATGGGCGCATTGACCCCATTCTGCCTAACGCCTTTGAGCGGGATAACTTCCTAAGGGCGGGGGAGACCCGGCGCTACCCGCCGGCGGGGGCCCGCTACCGCTACACGGTGACCGGCCCCGAGGGGGAGGACCGCATCCTGGCGGTGGCCAGCAAACGCCCCCTCTCCATCGGGGAGATCCTGGACGTGGAGGGGAACCGGGTGAGGGTCCAGGGGGCCGAGGGGCTGGCCCGGGCCCTCTCCATCATCGTTGAGCCCTTGCCCCCTAGGGACTGGGTCACGGACGTGGCCCGCTACTACGTGGGCCGCATCACCGCCCCGGCCCAGGCCACCCTGGTGGTGGACTCGAGGCCCACCGGGGCCGAGGTCTACGTGGACGGCCGCCTCCAGGGCCGCACCCCCCTGACCCTCTCCGTGAACCCGGGGCGGCGCGATCTGGAGCTCAGGCTTCCCGGCTACCAGCCCTACAGGGTCACGGTGAACCCCAGGCCCGGGGAAAGGGTCCAGGTCTTCGCCCAGCTCGTCCCGGAGCCCCGGCAGGGCGCCTTAAGCGTGGTCTCCACCCCCTCGGGGGCTGAGGTCTACGTAGACGGGGCCCTCAGGGGCCGCACCCCCCTCACCTTGAGCCTGCCCGAGGGGCGGTACGGGGTGGAGCTCCGCCTCGCGGGCTACGAGACCTACCGGGCCACGGTCCAGGTGCGCCGGGGCGAGACCACCCGCCTCGAGGTCCGCCTGAACCCCATCCCCCAGACGGGGACCCTCTTCCTGGAGTCCAGCCCCTCGGGGGCCGAGGTCTACCTGGAGGGCCGCCTCCAGGGCCGCACGCCCCTCCGCCTCACCCTCAACGAGGGCACCTACCGGGTGGAGCTCCGCCTTCCCGGCTACGAGCCTTACCAGGCCACGGTCCGGGTGGAGCGGGGCCGGGAGACGCGGCTTGTGGCCAGCCTGAGGCCCATCCGCACCGGGGAGCTCTACCTGGAGGCCAGGCCCGAGGGGGCTGAGGTCTACGTGGACGGCCGCCTGGTGGGCCGGGCGCCCCTTCGGGTGAGCCTCGAGGCGGGCCTGCGCGAGGTCAGGGTGGTGGCCCCCGGGTACGGGGAGTACCGGGCCCAGGTGGAGGTGCGGCCCGGGGAGAGCCTGAGGCTCGTGGTGGAGCTGGTTCCCGTGCGGGCCATTCTGGAGCTTTACCTGAACGTGGAGGCCCGGGTCTTCCTGGATGGCCAGGAGGTGGGGGTGGCCAGGGGCGGGTACCTGCGCCTGGAGGCCCCCTTCGGCGATCACGAGCTCACCCTGGTGGCCCCCGGCTACCGCACCCTGGTCCAGGCCATCCGGGTCACGGGGAACCAGGTCCTGAGGCTGGAGCTCAGGCCCCTCTAGGGCTAAAAGCCCCCGGCCCCTAGGGGCCGGGGTTTCGCCTTCGCCAGGCTCGGTAGGCGAAGAGCACCAGGTCAAGGCTTCCCAGGGCCAAGGCCAAGGCCCAAAGCCAGAAGGGGAGCCAGCCCAAGGCCACCCCCAGGGCCAGGAAGCCCAAAAGGCCGAAGACCACCCCCGCCCGCAGATGGGTGGCCCGCCATACCCCGGGGTCCTCGAGGGTCCAGGGGGTGCGCACCCCGGCCAGGTAGTTGGGGGGAAGGCGGGGAAGGAGAAGGGCCAGGCCCAGGAAAATGGGGGCCAAGAACCCCAGGATGGCGCGCTCCACGGGGACGGGCGCGCCAAGGACGTGCCGCCAGGTGGCGTAGAGGAAGGCCCCCTGTAAAAGGGCGAAGTTCCACACCACCAGGGCCTCGAGCCAGGGCCAGACCCCGGGGGTTTGCCCCCGGAGCTTGGGGTCTATGCGGGGGGCCAGGTGGAGGAGGGGGTAGATGAGGAGGGTCAGGAGGAGGGGGAGGAGAAAGACCTCCTCCCGGGCTCCGTAGCGATCCACCTCCCCCTGGAGGTTCCAGTGGGCGGGGATCCTCTTTGGGAGCTGGAAGTAGGCGAACAAGGTGAGGGCCCAGGTGAGGAGGAGGCCCAAGGGGGCAAGCCACCGAGCCACGGGGAAAGGATAGCATAGGGGGTATGGAGGCCGTCGTCTTGGCGGGCGGAGAGGAGGCCTGGGCCAGGAAGTATGGGGTGCGGAGCAAGGCCCTCGTCCCCTTCAGGGGCAGGCCCATGGCGGAGTGGGTTTTGGAGGCCCTAAGGGGGGCGGGCCTTCCCGTGGTCTACGTGGGCGAGAACCCGGGGCTTTCCCCCGCTCCCAGGCTCACCCTGCCCGACCAGGGAAGCCTCCTCGCCAACCTGGAGGCCGCCTTGGCCCACGTGGAGGGGCGGGTCCTGGTGGCCACCGCCGACATCCCCCACCTGACCCCGGAGGCGGTGCGGTTTGTGCTGGAGAGGGCCCCGGAGGCGGCCCTGGTCTACCCCATCGTGCCCAAAGAGGCCGTGGAGGCCCGCTTTCCCGGAAACCGCCGCACCTACGCCAGGCTTAAGGAGGGCACCTTCACCGGGGGCAACCTTCTCCTCCTGGACAAGGCCCTCTTCTTCCAGGCCCTGCCCCTGGCCAGGCGGGTGGTGGCCTTGAGGAAGAGGCCCCTCGCCCTGGCGCGCCTCATCGGCCTGGACATCCTCCTGAAGCTCCTTTTGGGGAGGCTTTCCCTTCCCGAGCTGGAGGCCCGGGCCAGGCGGATCCTGGGGGTGGAGGCCCGGGCCCTCGTCACCCCCTACCCCGAGGTGGGGGTGGACGTGGACGGGGAGGAGGACCTGGTAAGCTAGACCCATGCGCACGGTGAAGGAACTCCGCCTGGCGGGGCTTTTTGCCTACCTGGCGGCTCTGGTCCTGGCCCTCCTCTTCTCCTTGCTGGTGCACTTCCTCCTGGGCGGTGGGGGAAGGCTTGGCTGGGGGGGCTTCAACTTCTACGGCCTGCTGGAGGGTCTGGCTTTCCTCCTCTTCTTCACCTTCGCCCTCTATGTGGCCCAGAGAGCGGTGCGGGTCCCCTGCACCACCCTCCTCACCGCTGGGCTTCTTGGCCCTCTGCCTGCGTACCGCCTGGCCAAGCCCCTCCCCCAGGTGGAGGCCCCGGAGGCCTACGAGGGCCGGGGGGTGGCCCTTCTGGTGCAGGAGGGGAGGCCCGTAGGGCTTCTTGGGCTTTCCGATCACATCCGGCCCCTGGAGGAGGTGCCCAGCGTGGAGGCGGAGGCGGCGGTGAGCGAGCTCTACCCCCTTTTCCTCCGCGAGCCCCTGGTCCTGGTGGTGCGGGGGGAGGAGGTCCTTGGGGCCATCTTCCGTGAGGCCCTTTACCGCCTGGCCCCTTGACAGGGAGCGCCCTGGCCTAAAATAGGGGGGAGCGGTTGCTCGGGAGGTGAAGGATGCCGCACGTGATCTGCGAGCCCTGCATCGGCGTGAAGGACCAGTCCTGCGTGGAGGTCTGCCCCGTGGAGTGCATCTATGACGGAGGGGATCAGTTCTACATCCACCCGGAGGAGTGCATTGACTGCGGGGCCTGCGTGCCCGCCTGCCCGGTGAACGCCATCTTCCCCGAAGAGGACGTTCCCGAGCAGTGGAAGTCCTACATTGAGAAAAACCGTAAGCTGGCCGGCCTAGAGTAGGCCCTCGTCGGGCCCCGCCCGGAGCGTGCGCACGTACCAGCTCACGGCGGGGCCTCCATCCTTGACGTGGCGGAAGCCCTCTTTTAGGAAGAAGTCCTTGGCCCTAGGGTTCTGGCCGTAGACCACGGCGTAGAGGCGCTTCACGCCCACCAGGCTCTCCATGAGGTGGCGGAGGGCCCTCTGGCCCAGGCCCTGGCCCTGGCGGTCCTCCCGGATGAGGAGAAGGCTCAGGGTGGCCTCCTCCGCCTTGGGGTAGTGGAGCTTGTAGTCCAGGTAGCCCACGGCCTCCCTTTCCAGGAAGAGGAGGAAGGCCCGGCGGCGGGGGTCCTTCTCCAGGGTGTGGAGGTCCCGGATCACGTCCTCGAGGCCCGGGGGCTCCATGCCGATCAGGGCGAAGTAGCCGGGGCTCTTCAGGAAGAGCTCTTGGAGGAGGGCGGCGTCCGAGAGCTGGACCGGGCGGAGGCTTAAGCTTTGGGTCCGCATCGCCTCCATGCTACCCGGCCCTCCCTGAGAAGGGGGTGAAAAAAACCGCCCCGGGAAACCCGGGGCGGCCTCCAGAGGCCTTTACTTGCGGGCCGGCTCCACCACGGTGACGTTCACCGCCTGGGGGCCCTTGCCGTTCTTGCCCGGCTCCACCTCAAAGGTGACGATGTCGCCCTCGTTCAGGGTGCGGAACCCCTTGGCGTTGATGGCGCTGAAGTGGACGAACACGTCCGTGTCGCCCTCGCGCTCAATGAAGCCGTAGCCCTTCTCCGCGTTGAACCACTTGACCCGACCCTTCTGCATACTGCTCCTTCTTCTTCCGAGCCCTCGCTCGTATCCGGGGATCTAGGGGTTGCTTTAGACCCGTAGGGGCCACCCTAGGGCCACCCGGAATACCTCACTTTACCACAAGGGGGCTATTTGCGGAAGAACCCCTTGAGCTTCTCCCAAAACCCCTCGGGGGCCACGGGCTCCCCCACCTCCTCGGCGTAGGCCCTGAGGAGCTCCCTGGCCCTCTTGGAGAGCTTCTTGGGCACGGTGAGCTCCACCTCCACCCGCAAGGCGCCCCGCCCCCCGGGGTGGGGGAGGCCCTCCCCTGGGAGCTCAAAGACCTCCCCGTGCCCGGTGCCCGGGGGGATGTCCAGGGGGATGGGGCCCTTTAGCCCCGGCACCTCCACCCGGGTGCCCAGGGCGGCCTGGGCCAGGCCCAGCCTCAGCCGGTAGATGAGGTCCGCCCCCTGGCGCTTCAGGTGGGGGTGGGGCTTGATGCGAAGGCGCACGTAGAGGTCCCCGGGGCCGCCGGGACCCAGGTTGCCGTACCCCGGCACCCGGAGGAGCTGCCCCTCGTCCATGCCAGGGGGGATCCGCACCCGCACCCGCGCTTCCCGGGCCACCCGGCCCCGGCCCCGGCATATGGGGCAGGCCTCGGCCAGGAGGAAGCCCTGGCCCTTGCAGTGGGGGCAGGCGGTGCGGTTCACCACCGCGCCGAAAAAGCCCCGGTGGTAGCTCTCCACCACCCCCCTTCCCCCGCAGGTGGGGCAGGCCACCCGCCTTCCCCCCTGGCCCCCGCAGGCCCGGCAGGGCACCAGGCGGCTATAGGCCACCTCCACCTCCTTTCCCTCCAGGAGGTCTTGGAGCTCCACCTCCACCACCGCCTCCAGGTCCTCCCCCCTGGGGGCCACGGGCCCGCGGCGGAAGCCGAAGACCTGGGCGAAGAGGTCAAAGAGGTCCTCCTCCCGGAAGCTCTGGCCTTCCAGAAGCCCCCGGTCGTACCGGGCCCGCTTCTCGGGGTCGGAGAGGACGGCGTAGGCCTCGTTGATCTCCTTGAAGCGCTCCTCTATGGCCTTGTCCCCGGGGTGGCGGTCCGGGTGGTACTCCCGGGCCAGCCTGCGGTAGGCCTGCTTGATCTCCTCCTGGGTGGCCTCCCGGCTCACCCCCAGGATGGCGTAGTAGTCCTTCATCCACCTAGCACTTTACAAGGGACGGGCCCTTTGCTAAAGTGCCCAGTAATGAGGCTCCTGCGAGCTATCCGGTAGGGGGCCCCTTCCTTCGGGAAGGGCCCCCCCGGGTTTGCCCGCGGGGGCCTAAGCTTTTGGGAGGTTTGGCATGCTGCTTCTGACCCCCGGACCCACCCCTATCCCCGAACGCGTGCAGAGGGCCCTCCTCCGCCCCATGCGGGGGCATCTGGACCCCGAGGTCCTGGCGGTGAACCGGGCCATCCAGGAAAGGCTAAGGCTCCTCTTTGACCCCGGGGAAGGGGCTTTGGTGGCCGCTTTGGCGGGGTCAGGGAGCCTGGGCATGGAGGCGGGCCTGGCCAACCTGGATCGGGGCCCGGTCCTGGTCTTGGTGAACGGGGCTTTTTCCCAAAGGGTGGCGGAGATGGCCCACCTCCACGGCCTGGAGCCCACGGTCCTGGAGTTCCCCCCGGGGGAGGCCGTGGACCCCGAGGCGGTGAAGAAGGCGCTTGCGCGCCGGCGCTACCGCATGGTGGCCCTGGTCCACGGGGAGACCTCCACCGGGGTCCTGAACCCCGCCCCCGCCATCGGGGCCCTGGCCAAGGAGGCCGGGGCCCTGTTTTTTCTGGACGCCGTGACCACCTTGGGGATGCTCCCCTTCTCTATGCGGGCCATGGGGGTGGACTACGCCTTCACCGGAAGCCAGAAGTGCCTCTCGGCGCCCCCGGGCCTGGCGCCCATCGCCGTGAGCCAGGAGGGGCTTCGGGCCTTCACCGGGCGGCGGGGCTGGTATCTGGACCTCGCCCGGGTGGCGGAGCACTGGGAGCGGGGCGGGTACCACCACACCACCCCCGTCCTCCTGCACTACGCCCTTCTAGAGGCCCTGGACCTGGCCCTGGAGGAGGGGATAGAGGCCAGGAAAAGCCGGGCGGAGGCGGTCTACGCCTGGCTTCTGGAGGAGCTTCGCCTTAGGGGCTTCCGCCCTTACCCCAAGGAAAGCCCCCTCCCCACGGTCCTGGTGGTCCGCCCGCCCGAGGGGGTGGAGGCGGACCGGCTGGTGAGGGCCCTCTACGCCGAGGGCGTGGCCGTGGCGGGGGGCATCGGCCCCACCCGGGGGCAGGTGCTCCGGCTGGGCCTCATGGGGGAAGGGGCCAGGCGGGAGGCCTACGGGGTCTTCCTGGAGGCCTTGGACCGGGTTTTGGCCCTAGCGTAGGAAGAAGTAGGCGTAGACCAGGGCCAGGGCCATGCGGTAGTAGGCGAAGGGCCGGAAGCCGAAGCGCTCCACGAAGCCCAGCATCCAGCGCACGGTGAGGAGGGCGGTGAGGAGGGCGGCCAGGAAGCCCAATAGGAGAAGCCCCCACCCCCCTTCCGGCACCTGGTGGCCGCTCTTTAGGAGATCGTAGCCCGTGGCTGCCAGCATGGTGGGGAGGGCCAGGAGGAAGCTGAACTCCGCCGCCGCCTTGCGCTTAAGGCCCAGAAGAAGCCCTCCCAGGATGGTGGCCCCGCTCCGGCTGGTGCCGGGGAAGAGGGCGGAAAGCCCCTGGAAGAAGCCGATCCAGGCCGCTCTAAAAAGGGGAAGCTCCCTGACGTCGCCGTAGCGGGCCCTTTCCGCCAAGCGGTCGGCCAGGAGTAGGACCAGGCCCACAAAGAAGAGGAAGAAGACCACGATGCGGTCGTCCCCCAGGATGACCCCCTTGATGAGGGGGTAGAAGAGGAAGCCCACAAGCCCCGTGGGCACGAAGGCCACCCCGATGCGGAGCCAAAGGGCCCGGTCCGCCAGGAACCTCCTCCCGTAAAGGAGCAGGATGGCCAGGATGGCCCCCAGCTGGATGGCGATGAGGAAGGTTTTTAAGAAGGCGTCCTGTTCTATGGGCAGGCCCAGGAGGTGGAAGAGGAGGGTCAGGTGGCCGGTGGAGGAGACGGGGAGGAACTCCGTGAGCCCCTCCACCACCCCCAAGAGAAGGGCTTCCCAAGCGCTCATGGGCGCCATGCTACCATGGGCAAGGTGGAGGTGTCCGTCCTGATCCCCGCCGCCGGGCAGGGGGAGCGCCTGGGCCTGGGGCCCAAGGCCTTTTTGCGGGTGGGGGGAAGAACCCTTCTGGAGTGGGCCCTCCTGCCCTTCCAGGGGGCCAGCGAAGTCCTGGTGGCCCTGCCCCCCGGGGCCGAGCCCCCAAGGGGCCTCAGGGCCACCTTCCTGGAAGGGGGGAGAAGCCGCCAGGAGTCGGTGGCCCGCCTCCTGGAGGCGGCGAGCCTCCCCGTGGTCCTGGTCCACGACGTGGCCCGCCCCTTCGTGAGCCGGAAGCTGGTGGAGCGGGTCCTCGAGGCCACCCGAAGGGAGGGGGCGGCGGTCCCCGTCCTCCCCGTCCCCGACACCCTGGTCCGCCCCGAGGAGGCCCGGTACGGGGAGGTGCTCCCCCGGGAAGCGCTCCGGCTGGTCCAGACCCCCCAGGGCTTCTTCACCGCCCTCCTCCGGGAGGCCCACGCCTACGCCAGGAAGCGGGGGCTCACCGCCACCGACGACGCCCAGCTGGTGCGGGCCCTGGGCTACCCCGTGGCCCTCGTGGAGGGGGAGCGCACGGCCTTCAAGATCACCTACCAGGAGGACCTCCCCTTAGCGGAGGCGCTGGCGCGGGTATGGAACGCCTAGCCCCAGGCAAGGTCAACCTGGGCCTTTCCCTTCTGGGGAGGCGCAAGGACGGCTACCACGAGCTCCACACCCTCTTCGCCGCCCTCTCCTTTGGCGACCGGGTGGTGGTGGAGCCCATTCCTGAGGGCATCGCCTTCCAGGGACGCTACGGGCGGCGGAACCTGGCCTACCGGGCGGCGGAGGCCTACTTGGAGCGGGCGGGCTGGCCGGGGGGGGTCCGGATCGTTCTGGAGAAGGAGCTGCCCGAGGGGGCGGGCCTGGGCGGGGGGAGCTCGGACGCGGCCCAGGTCCTCCTGGCCCTGAAGGCCCTTTACCCGGCGGAGGTGGACCTCATGGCCCTGGCCCTCTCCCTGGGGGCGGACGTGCCCTTTTTCCTTCTGGGGGGCGTGGCCGAGGCCCGAGGGGTGGGGGAGCGCCTGGAGCCCAAGGCCCTTCCCCCTCTGCCCGTGGTGGTCTATGGCCCGGGGCTTCGCCTGCCCACCCCCCTGGTCTACCGGGAGGTGAAGCCCCACGACTTCGCCCCCGAGCTCCCGGTAGAGGCGATCCTGAAGGCCCTGGCCCAGGGGGAGGAGCCCCCCTACTGGAACAGCCTCGAGGGCCCTGCCTTCCGCCTCCACCCTGAGCTTAAGGAGGTGAAGGCCCGGCTGAAGGCCCTGGGGCTTTACGGGGTCTTGATGTCGGGCTCGGGGAGCGCCTTCTTCGGCTTCGCCCGGGACCTGGAGCACGCCAAGGAGGTGGTGGCCCTGTTGCGGCGCACCGGCTACGCCCGCTACGGCACCTTAGGAGGTGCCCATGGGGCTCCTTGAGGTTCTGGAGGACCGCTACGCCGAGGCCCTGGAGGCCTTGAAGTCGCTTCCCATCCGCTGGGACCGGGAGCGCTTCGCCTTCTGGCTCCGCCAGGACTACCCCTTCGTGGAGGCCCTTTACCGCTACCAGGCGGGGCTGCTTCTGGAGGCCCCCCAGGCCCACCGCGCTCCCTTGGTCCAGGCCCTCATGGCCACGGTGGAGGAGCTGGACTGGCTCCTCGCCCAGGGGGCGGACCCCGGCGCCCAGGTCCACCCGGTGCGCCGGGAGTACATAGGCCTTTTAGAGGAGATGGGGGGCCTCGCCTACCCTTACCGCCTGGTCTTCTTCTACTTCCTGAACCGGCTTTTCCTGGAGGCCTGGAACGCCCACGTGGAGGGGGAAGGCCCCTGGCAGGAGCTGGCCCAGCACTGGGCGGCCCCCGAGTTCCAGGCCCTCCTCTTTGACCTGGAGGTCATGGCCCGGGGGGCCCTCGAGGGGCTGGACCAGGAGGTGGTGGCCCACTACCTGAGGCGCATCCTGGAGATGGAGCGGAAGACCTGGAGCCTCCTCCTCTGATACCACCCCACGCTGGGAACCCCGGCAAAAGGCTTCGGCTTTGGAAGGGCTTTTCTGGGGCCCAGCGGCGGGGTCTTTAGTTCAGCTCCTCTCCCCAGGCCTCCTCAAAGAGGCGCTTGGCCTCCTGCACCGTGATCTCCAGGGTCTGGGACACCTCCTCCGCCAGGAGGTAGATGGCCCGCCTCAGGGCCTGGCGGTCCAGGTCGGGCAGGCCCCGTTCCAGCTCCCAGGCCCTCAGCTGGCCCGCCATCTGGGCGATGCGGTAAGGGTTTCCGTCCGCCAGGATCTCGCTGGTCTTGCGGTGCCGGGCGGCCCACTGCTTGGGAAGGGGCATGCGGCCGTTTTTAAGGAGGTCCAGGATCACCGGGACCTCCTCGGGGGAGAGGGCCTTGCGCAGGCCTACGCTCTGGGGGGCCTCCACGGGCACGTAGGCCTTGGAGCGGGAGCCGGGGAAGTCCACCTGGTAGTAGGCCCGGCTCACGCCGCTTATGCTCCTCTGGGCTATGCCCGCCACCACGCCGACCCCATAAGGGGGCAAGACCACCTTGTCGCCGGGACGGAACTCTTTCACGGCGCCACTCCTTTCCGGAGCACCAAAAGGAGGTGCTCCAAATACGCCTCCACCTCCAGCTGGGGGTTGCACCCCAAGGCGGCCATCACCGCGGCCGTGGCCTTGGGCGAAAGCTCGGGGCGCACCGCCCCCTCCTCCTGGCCGCTTTTCACCAGCTCCTCCAGAAGGTCCAGGTAGTGCTGGTGGAGCCCCTTGAGCCAAGGGGTGGGGTCCGCCATGGCCTCCCGGGCCACGGCCGCCCAGAGCCCCCTCCACTCCGCGATCCAGGCCAGGCGCTTTTGCAGAAGGCGCTCCAGCCGCACAAAAAAAGGCGCCCGCAGGCGCACGATCTCCTCCACCTCCCGGTAGAAGGCCCAGGTTCGCTCCTCCACCAGGGTTTTCAGGAGGTCCTTCTTGTCGCGGAAGTAGAGGTAGATGGTTCCCTTCCCCACCTCGGCCTTGCGGGCCACGTCCTCCATCTTCAGGCCGGAAAGCCCCTTTTCCCGGAGAACTTCCAGAGTGGCCTGAAGGATGGCCTCGCGTTTGCCCTTGGGCAAGGCCCCCGGAAGGGACACCATCGCGGCCACGTCCCCCAGTTTACCACAGCGCCCTTTTCCTTTCATGAGTAAACGGCTACCCTAAAGGTAAGGAGGAGGTATGCGGCAGGGCTTCTTCGCCTTCCTCACCGCCGATCCTTTACGGGGGTCCTTGCGGGCTGTGGAGGCCAGGCTCCTGGAGGAGGCCCGGGGGGAGGCGCTTTTCCTGGTGCCCTACCCCTTGCGGGATCTGGCGGAGGCCTGGCGGCTGGCCTGGGGGAGCCTGGGCCTCAAGCGGGGCCGGGTCCTGTACCTTAGGCGGCGGGAAGAGGCCTTTGACCAGGACGTGGCCCGGGAGGTGGCGGAAAGCCCCCTGGTCCTCCTGGCCGCCGAGGGCCTGCCGGAGTTCTTGGACCTCATCCGGGGGAGCCTGGTCCTGGAGGCCCTCCTCTGGGTGCACCGCCAGGGGGGTGGGGTGGTGGCCCTGGGTGAGGCCGGGGGCCTTCTGGGGGAGGCCGCCTTCTACCCCCTCGAGGGCCAGGTGCGGGCCGCCTTGGGCCTTTCCCTCCTCCGGGGCCTGGCCCTTCTGCCCCGGGTGGAGGAGCGGGGGCGGTTTCTGGCCCTTTCCCAGCTGGTGGCCGACAACCCCGACCTGGTGGGCCTGGGGCTTCTGGAAAACACCGCCTTGCGCCTCCTTAAGGGCCTGGGGGAGGTCTGGGCGGGCGGGGTGACCCTGGTGGACGCTGGCGGGGCCGAGTTCACGGGCCGGGGGGTCCGGGGGCTCCGGGTGGACGTCCTCTCGGCGGGGGAGCGCTTTCCCCTGCCCGTCCTGTAGCATGGGAGCATGCCCTCGGGGCGGACGCACGAGGCCATCAACCTGACCCTTTTGGGCCTGGGCGGGGCCTTTTACCTGGCCCAGGGGGGCTCGCCGGAAGAGCCCAGGGCCCTGGCCTTCCTCCTGGGCTACCTGGCGGGCACCTTTCTCCTCTCCCCGGACCTGGACCTGGCGGAAAAGGGGGTGCGGGCCCAGGGGCGCTGGGGGGTCCTGGGGGCCCTCTGGCGGCCTTACGGCTGGCTCTTCCGCCACCGGGGCCTCTCCCACACCTGGATTCTGGGCCCCCTGACCCGTCTGGGCTACCTTCTCCTTCTCCTCTTCCTCCTCTATGGCCTCCTGAAGGGGGTGGCCGCCTTTATGGGGGCCTCGCTCGCCCTGGCCCTTCCGCCTCTGCCCAAGGAGGCGCTCCTTTTTGGCCTGCTGGGCTACTACCTCTCCCAGTGGCTCCACCTGGTGGCGGACGGCATCTGGCCCGACCACGACCTGAGGCGGCTCAAGCGGCCAAGGTGAGGCGGTTTACACACGCCCGCCTCCTGGGGTGGAGAATGGCCTTATGAGAAAAATCTGGCCTTTGGCTTTGCTCTTTCTCTTGGGCCTGGCCCAGGCGGTGGGCCTAGGGGAGCGCATCCCCGACTTCGCCCTTCTGGACCCGGCGGGGAAGCCTATCACCCGGGACACCATGAAAAAGCCCGCCGTCATCGTCTTCTGGGCCAGCTGGTGCTCGGTGTGCCGGGCGGAGTTTCCCGGGCTCCACAGGGTGGCCGAGGAGACCAAGGTGCCCTTTTACGTCATCAGCCGCGAGCCCAAGGACACCAAGGAGGTGGTCCTCACCTACATGAAGGCCTACCCCCGCTTCATCCCCCTTCTGGCCTCGGCCAAGGATAAGCCCCACGAGGTGGCGGCCCGCTTTAAGGTGCTGGGCCAGCCCTGGACCTTTGTGGTGGACCAGGAGGCCAGGGTGGTGGCCTTCTTCGCCGGGCGGGTGGGGCGGGAGGCCCTTTTAGACGCCCTCCTGCTGGCCGGGGTGGAGCTCCCATAGCTCCGCCTGCCGGGCTTCCCCCTGGGGGGTGAGGCGGAGGAGGAAGTCCGCTTCCAGGTCCTCGGGCCTGCCCCACTCCACCAGGGTGAGGCGGGCCTCTTCCTGGGCGGCCAGGAGGTGGGGCAGGAGGGCCTTGGGGTCTTTCAGGCGGTAGAGGTCGGCGTGGACCAGGGGGCCTTCCGGGGTGGGGTAGGTGTGGATGAGGGTGTAGGTGGGGCTGGTCACCCGGCCCGGGAAGCCCAGGGCCTCGGCCAGGAAGCGGACGAAGGTGGTCTTGCCTGCCCCCAGGGGGCCTTCCAGGGCCACCACCGCCCCCCGGGGCAGGAGGGGGAGGACCTCCCGGGCCAGGGCCTGGGTGTCCTCGAGGGCCTTTAGGGTGCGCTCAAGGAGAAGCCGCATAAAGGAAAAAGGCCCCGCAGGGCCTTTTGGTGCCGGGAGCGGGACTTGAACCCGCACGCCCTTGCGGGCACCACCCCCTCAAGATGGCGTGTCTACCAGTTCCACCATCCCGGCAGGGCGCGCCTTAGGCGCAAGCTTCAGTTTAGCAAAAGCCCTCCCCTTGTCAAGGTCCTGTAATCGGTCAGCACATGTGAGACTGGGGGACCGACCCTCCCTGCATCATAGCCAGGAACTCCAAAGGAGCAAGCCCTCCCAGGGCCCGGTGAGGCCTCCTGCCGTTGTAATAGTTCAGGTAGGCCTCTAACTCCGCCTGAAGCTCGGAGAGTCGCGAAGGTAAAGGCCGGGTGTAAAACTCGTCGCGGAAGGTGCGCTGCATCCGCTCCACGTGCCCGTTGAGCTTAGGACTCCGCGGGGGCAGCACAAAGAGCCGGATCCCCAGGCGCTGGCAGGTCGTCTCAAACTCCGCCATGAACTCGCTCCCTCCGTCCACCTGGATGGCCCGGATGGGGAAAGGAGCCCTGGACACCAGCTCCGCCAGGAACCTCGCCGCCAAGCTGGCCGTGGCCCGGCCGTGCACCTGGGCCAGGGAGAAGCGCGTGGCCAGGTCCAGGGCCGAGAAGTGCTTGACCACCTCCCCAGGCCCTAGGGTCACGCTGAGGGTGTCCACCTGCACCAGGTCCCCGGGCGCCTCGGCCTCGTATCCTCGCGGCTTCCTCTGGGCGTAGGGCCTTTGGGGGCTTGGCCTCCCCTTGCCCCGCCTCGCCCGGGCCAGGAAGGAGGCCACGCTTTCCACCCGCCCCCTGGCCTCCAGGTGGGCCAGAATGCGGCCCACGGTGCGCTCGCTGACCGCAAAGCCTCCCTTCCGCAAGCTCAACCAGATCGGCCAGCGGCCCCAGGTGGGGTTGCTCTTCCTCAGCCCCTCAATAGCCAGGAGGATCTCAGGGCTCCAGCGCACCTTCCCCCGCGTACGCTTGGGGCGGCGGGACCTGGGGCGCAGTCCGCTAAGGCCCTCTTCCTTGAGGCGTTTCCGCCAGCGGTGGTAGGTGGCCCGGCTGATGCCCACCACCTCCTGGACCTCCCTCCAGGGCACACCCCGCCGCCTCAAGGTCTCCACCTTCTTGAGCTTCTCCAGGCGCTCTTGTACCTGGGGGTCCCCGGCCCCCGCCGCTTCCAGTTCCTGGGCCTTCCTCGCTCCTCGCCAAATCGCTTTGCCAACCGTGGTAAGCTGCACTTGGGGGACCTCCTTTCGGAGTCGGTCCCCCTCTTTTCTAGCCAGGGCTTCTAGAGTCTCACATGTGTCCGTCCGGGTTCAGGTGCGCCTTCGGGACATTTGTCCCTGGGGCTTTGCGCTACGGTACCCGTGATGAGCACGCGCTAAGGGGTAGGCATGGAGAGCGCCCTTCCGCTTATGGATCTCCCCGGGCCCTTGATGGAACTCGTAGGACCTCTCCCGTAGCCTTAGCCCTTAAGACCGGAGGTGGTATGCGGCGACGAAACCGCTGGGTCAAGACCCTCTTCTGGGGCACAGTGCTGGGGATCTTCGCCCTTTTGCTGGTGGTCTTCTCCGGGGTGGCGGTGGGGGCCTTTGAGCAAAGGACCCTCCCCGTGGACCAGCCCGTCCCCTTCAGCCACGCCTTTCACGCCGGTGGGCTTGGCCTTTCCTGCCGCTACTGCCACCCCTCCGTGGAGAGGGCGGCCTACGCCGGGCTTCCCCCCACCGAGACCTGCATGACCTGCCACACCTACATCAAGCCCGACAGCCCCAACCTGGCCCTGGTGCGCAAGAGCTGGGAGACCGGGGAGCCCATCCGCTGGAACCGGGTGGTCAACCTCCCCGACTTCGTCTACTTCCACCACGGGGCCCACGTGGCCAAGGGGGTGGGGTGCGCCGAGTGCCACGGCCGGGTGGACCAGATGACCGTGGTCTACCAGCCCCAGGCCTTCACCATGAAGTTCTGCCTCTCCTGCCACCGCAACCCCGAGGCCCACCTGAGGCCCAGGGAGCAGGTCTTCAACATGGCCTATGAGCCCGACCCTGAGCTCGGCAAGAAGCTCAAGGAGGCCTACGCCATCCGCTCGGCCGAGGCCCTGACCAGCTGCAACACCTGCCACCGCTAGGAGGAGCGATGCCCGAGCGCGGATACGGAGAATCTCTGGAAAAGGAGCTCTTCCGGGAGGAGTTCCCCTTCGGCCCCGTGAGCCGGAGGGGGTTTTTGGCCCTGGGGCTCCTCACCCTGGCCGCCTGCACCCCGGTGGTGCGGCGCCAGGGGGTGCCCTACGTGCGCCAGCCCGAGTGGGTGGTGGAGGGGGGGAGGGCGGAGTTCGTCACCGCCGTGCCCCACGCCGGCTTGGCCGAGCCGGTTTTGGTGCGCCACTACCAGGAAAGGCCCCTCTTCCTGGCCCCCCTCGAGGCCGCCATGAGCCCCTACCCCCTGGCAGGCCTCTACGCCCTCTACGACCCGGATCGCAAGGGGAAGGCCCCGGACTGGGAGGGCTTCTTGGCCGCCTGGCGCAAGGCCCTGGGGGAAGGGGAGACCCTCCTGGTCCTTCCCCGCCTGGCCTCGCCCCGCCTCGAGGGCCTTCTGGAAAGGGCCCAGGCCCGCTACCCCAACCTGAAGGTGGCCCGGTTTGAGGCCTGGAGCCTGGAAAACGTCTACCGGGGGGCGGAGATCCTCTTCGGCCAGAGGGCCTGGCCCGTCTACGCCCCGGAGAAGGCCGAGGTGGTCCTCCTCCTGGACGTGGACCTCCACGAGCACCCGGCGGGCTACCTCTGGTGGGCCGCCTTAAGCGGGAGGCGCATCCCCCCCATGAACCGCATCTACGCCGTGGAAAGCGGGGCGGGCCTTTTGGGGGCCATGGCCGACCACCGCCTGGCCCTGAAGCCCAGCGCCCTGGAGGCCTTCCTCCTGGACCTGGCCAAGGCCCTGGGCGTCCTCAAAGGAAGCCCCACCTCCTCCTATGGGGGCTTCCTCCCCGCCCTGGTGGAGGACCTCCTGCGGGGCGGCCTCCTCCTCCCCGGGGTCCACCTCACCCCCGCCGCCCAGGCCCTGGCCATGGCGGTGAACGCCAGGCTGGGGGCTCCGGTGCGCTACGTGCCTCCCCTGGAGAAGGAGGCGGCCACGCCCGGGGCCTTCCTGGAGGCGGAAAGGGCCGAGCGCCTGGTGTGGGCGGCCGAGGGGCCCCTGCCGGACCTGAAGGGCAAGCGCTTCGCCGCCTACCTGGGCCTCTACCCCAAGGAGGCGCCCTTCAGCCTCCCCCTGGCCCACCCCCTCGAGGCGGGCGGGCAGTACCGGGACGCCCTAGGCCGCCTCTGGCCCGCCCAGGCCCTGGTCAAGCCCCTCTACGGGGGCAGGAGCCTGGAGGAGGTCCTGGCGGGACTTCTCGGGGAGGACCTCCCCGCCCTCACCCCCGAGGAGAAGCGGGCCCTGGCCGAGGGGCGCCCCCTGGAGGAGGCGAGGCCTCTGGCCCTCGCCCCCAAACCCGGCCTGGAAGGCCGCCTCCCCCCCTTGAGGCAGGAGGCCCCCCTGGAGCTCACCCTCCGTCCCGATGCCAGCCTCTACGATGGGCGCTACCGGGAAAACCCCTACCTCCAGGAGCTTCCCCGGCCCCTTACCCGCCTGGTCTGGGACGGGGCCCTCCTTATGGGGGAGGAGGAGGCGGAGGCCCTGGGCCTTTTGGCGGAGGTCCGGGCCCGGGAGCGCCGGGCGGACCCCAGGAGGCCTCTCCTCAGGGTGAAGGCCGGGGGCCGGGAGGCCCTCCTTCCCCTCTGGCCCCTGCCGGGTCTGGCCAAGGGGAGCCTTTTGGCCCCCCTTTCCCACTTTTTCCACCCCGAGGGGGTTGCCTTCCCCGCCGAGGTGGCCGCCACGGGCCGGGACTACCCCCTGGTCTCCACCCAGTACCACGGCTACCTGGGCGAGGTGGAGGCGGTGAAGGTCCTGGCGGAAGAGGAGGCCCTGAAGGCCAAGCCCAAGGAGGAGAAGCGCCTCTCCTTCTACCCCCCCTGGCCCCAGGGGGAGCACGCCTGGGCCATGAGCGTGGACCTTTCCCGGTGCGTGGGGTGCGGCCTCTGCATCCTGGCCTGCCAGATTGAGAACAACATCCCCGTGGTGGGCAAGGAGGAGGTGGCCAAGGGGCGGGAGATGCACTGGATCCGCATAGACCGCTACTTCGCCGAGGAAGGGGTTTTGCACCAGCCCGTCATGTGCCAGCACTGCGAGAAGGCCCCCTGCGAGGCGGTCTGCCCGGTGGCCGCCACCGTGCACTCCACCGAGGGCCTGAACCTCATGGTCTACAACCGTTGCGTGGGCACCAAGTACTGCTCCGCCAACTGCCCCTACAAGGCCCGGCGCTTCAACTTCTTCCCCTACGCCGAGGCCTTCATCGGCCAGGGGGACCCCAGGCGGGCCAAGGAGAGCCCCCTGGCCCTCCTCATGAACCCCGAGGTCACGGTCCGTAGCCGCGGGGTCATGGAGAAGTGCACCTACTGCGTCCAGCGGATAGAAGAGGCCCGGGCCCAGGCGGCGGTGGAGGGGCGGAAGATCCGCACCGGGGAGATCAAGACCGCCTGCCAAGAGGTCTGCCCCGGGAAGGCCATCCACTTCGGGGACCTCCTGGACCCCGAGGACCCCATCCAGGCTCACCGGCAGGAGGGGCGGCACTACGCCCTTCTGGAGGAGGCCAACACCTACCCCAGGACCACCTACCTGGCCCACCTGAAGAACAAGAACCCCAAGCTCAAGGAGGCGGAGCATGGCGGATAAGCCCCATCCCGACCACGACCTGATCCAGGGGGAGTGGACGGAAAAGACCCTGGTGGAAAAGCTCTTGGAGCCCGTGGAGAAGCCTCCCCCCAGGCCCTGGAGGGTGGTTCTGGCCGTGGGGGGCCTCCTGACCCTGGTCTGGCTCTACGCCATCTTCGTCACCTTCGTGAGGGGCCTGGGCACCTGGGGCATCAACCAGCCCGTGGCCTGGGGCTTTGACATCGTCCACTTCGTCTGGTGGATCGGCATCGGCCACGCCGGGACCCTGATCAGCGCCATCCTGGTCCTCATGCGCCAGAACTGGCGGGACTCCCTGAACCGGGTCACCGAGGCCATGACCCTCTTCGCCGTGCTGGCGGCGGCCACCTACCCCCTGATCCACATGGGCCGGCCCCAGAACTTCTACTGGGTCTTCCCCTACCCCACCCACGTGGCCCTCTGGCCCCAGTACAAAAGCCCCCTCTCCTGGGACGTGCTGGCCATCATGACCTACCTCACCATCTCCACCCTCTTCCTCTACCTGGGCCTGATCCCCGACCTGGCCCTCCTTCGGGAGCGGAGCCAGGGCTGGCGGAGGAAGCTTTACGGCTGGCTCTCCCTGGGCTGGACGGGGAACGCCGTCCACTGGCAGCGCTACCGGGCGGTCTACGTCCTCCTCGCGGGCCTCGCCACCCCGGTGGTCATCTCCGTCCACTCCGTGGTCAGCATGGACTTCGCCTACGGCCTGGTCCCGGGGTGGCACCTCACGGTCTTCCCCCCCTTCTTCGCCGCCGGGGCCATTTATTCGGGCTTCGCCATGGCCCTCACCCTCATCATCCCCTTGCGGAAGTGGTACCGCCTCGAGGGGGTCATCACCGAGAGGCACCTGGACTGGATGGCCAAGGTGACCCTGGCCAGCGGCCTCGGGGTGGCCTACATCTACCTCCTGGAGATCTTCATCGCCTGGTACTCGGGAGAGCCCTATGAGTGGGCCCAGCAGCTTTGGCGCATGACCGGCCCCTACGCCCCCTACTACTGGGCCATGATGCTCATCAACGTGGTCCTCCTCCAGACCCTCTGGTTCCCCCGCTTCCGCAAAAACCTCACCTGGCTCTTCATCTTCTCCATCCTGGCCAACGTGGGCATGTGGCTGGAGCGCTTTGTGATCGTGGTCATCAGCCTCTCCAGGGACTTCCTGCCCGGGAACGCCCACCTCTACTACCCCACCTGGGTGGACTGGGCCTTGTACCTGGGGACCCTCGGCTTCTTCCTCTTCGGCCTGGCCCTTTTCATCCGCATCTTCCCTCCCATCGCCGTGGCGGAGATGGTCCACCTCTTCCACAAGCTGAGGAAGCACTAGGAGGCGGGTATGCTCTACGGACTCATGGCCTACTTTGACGCGCCCGAGAAGCTTCTTGAGGCCATAGGGGCCCTGAAGGAGGCGGGCTACCGCCGGATGGAGGCCCTCACCCCCAACCCGGTGGAGGGGGTGGAGAGGCTTCTCGGCGGGGACGGGCGGATCCCCTGGGTGGCCTTCGCCCTGGGGGTCTTGGGGGCGGGGCTGGCCCTTTTCCTCCAGGTCTACACCACCCTGGACTACCCCATGAACGCCAGCGGCAAACCCCTTCTGGGCTGGCCCGCCTTCATCCCCGTCACCTTTGAGCTCACCATCCTCACCATCACCGTGGGCATCTTCCTCTATCTCCTCTACCAAAACGGCCTGCCCCTGGCCGACCACCCCGCCGTCCGGGCCCCCGGCTACGCCCGGGTCCTTGTGGACCAGTACGGCCTTTTTGTTTACGCCTCCGACCCCCGGTTTGACCTGGAGGCCACCCGGGCCCTTCTGGAGTCCCTGGGGGCGGAGGTGGAGGAGGTGCGCCGTGCGTAGCCTCTTCTTCCTCCTTCTTCCCCTCCTTTCCGCCTGCGGCTGGATGTGGGACCAGCCCAAGGTCAAGGTCTTCCGGGACTCCCCCCTGCCGGTGGCCGCGGCCGAGGAGCGGGTCCGCTTCGGCGACAACCTGGACCTGGTGGCCAGGACCGGCCTCCGCCCCGAAGGGGGCTTCGCCGAGAGCCCCTACGCCTTCACCGAGGCGGACCTCCTTCGGGGAAAGGTCCTCTACCAGAGCTTCTGCGCCATCTGCCACGGGGCCAAGGGAGAGGGGGACGGCCGGGTGATCCCCCTGGGGATGCCCAAGCCCCGCTCCTTCCAGGCGGTGCGGGACCAGCCCGAGGGGTACTTCTACTTCGCCGCCACCAACGGCTTTGGCCGCATGCTCTCCTACAAGAGCCGCATCCCCGAAAGGGAGCGCTGGCTCATCGCCCGCTACATCAAGCAGTGCCTCCTCCTGGAGGCCTGCCCCCCGGAGGTGGTCAATGCAGAGGTCCATTGAGCTGACCCCGTCCTGGCCCCTTCTCCTCGGCCTCGGCCTCTACGCCCTCGCCTTCCTCTTCGGCCCCGCGGCGGCCTACTTCCCCTTCGCCTTCTTCCTCCTCCTCTCCTTGGGGGCCCTTCTCGTCCTCCTCCTGCACAACGCCCTCACCAGCCGCTGGGGCCTGCCCCTGGAGCCCTACCTCTACCCCCTGGCCCGCCTCCTCCCCCTGATGGGCCTTCTGGGCCTGCCCTTCTTTTTCTTCCTGCCGGAGCTTTTCCCCTGGGCCCGCCCCGGGGCCACGGCCGACCCCATCCTGGCCCACCGGGCCCCTTACCTGAACGCCCCCTTCATGCTGTTGCGCTACGTCCTCTTCTTCACCCTGTTCGCCTGGGTCCTCCTCAAGCTCAAGCCCGGGGAGCACCGGGCGGAGGTGGGGGCCTGGGGCCTGCCCCTAGCCTTCGCCGCCGGTACCTTTTTGGCCTACGACCTCTTTAAGAGCCTCGAGGCCCACTTCTACTCCGCCTCCTTCGGGGCCATCTTCCTCCTCTCCGCCGCTTTGCTGGCCCTGGCCGTGGCCGTGGCCCTGGCCGCCCGCCGGGGCACCCCCGCCCTCATGGGCCAGGCCCAGAGCCACACCAACCTCCTCCTGGCCCTCTCCATCATCTGGATCTACGTGGAGGCCACCACCCTCATCATCATCTGGGGGGCGGACCTGCCCCACGAGGTGGAGTTCTACCTCAGGCGCCTGAGGCCCCCCTGGGACGGGTTGGCCGCCTTCTGGGTGGTGGGGGGCTTCTTCCTCCCCTTCCTCTACCTCCTCACCGACCTGCCCAAGCGGGAGGCCCGCTACCTCCTGCCCGCGGCGCTCTGGGTCGCCTTCTTCCGCCTCTTCCACCTGGCCTGGTACCTCCTCCCCGCCCTGGGCCGGGGGGTGGGCCTGGGGGAGGTCCTGGGCTTTTTGGGCCTCGGCCTCCTCTTCATGAGCCGCCTCCGCCAGCCCTAGGGCCGGGGCATTTGCACCTACCCCCAGGAGGAGGGTGGGCGCATCCTGGGCTTAGGGGTACGAGGTACCCGTACCCAGGAGGTGGCAGATGGCGACGAAGGAGCTGGTTCCTTTTGGGGCCCCCATGCTGGCCCTAGCCAGCATGGGGTGGTATCAGGCCAGCGTGACCCGGTCCCGGCCCGTTTCCTTGGCCCGGAGGAGGGCGTAGTCCGCCTTCAGGATCCACTCCTCCACCACCGCCTCGCCCTCCGGGACCTCGCCCCCGGCGATCCCCGCCGACAGGGTGAGGGGGTAGGGGATGGGGGGGATCTTTTCCGTTCGGAAGCGGCTCCGGATCCGCTCCACCACCTCCTTGGCCGCTTGGCGGTCGGCCCCGTAGAGGAAGAGGAGGAACTCCTCCCCCCCGTAGCGCACCGCCAGGTCCTCCCGGCGCACGCTGGCCTTGACGATCTGCCCCAGGCGCCTCAGGACCTCGTCCCCCACGGGGTGGCCGTAGGTGTCGTTGACCCACTTGAAGCGGTCAATGTCCATCATGACGACGCTGACCGGGGCCCCGTAGCGCCTGGCCAGGGCCACCAGCTTGGGAAGCTCCAGCTCCAGGCCCCGCCGGTTCAAAAGCCCTGTGAGGGGGTCGGTGAGGGCCAGGGCGCTCCACTCCACCTGCTTGAGCACCTGGCGGATCCTCTCCCCCAGGAGGCCAAGGAAGCCCGGGGGGACCCCCTCCTTGGGGGGCGCCTTCAGGTGCAGGTAGGCGGTGTCGCCGTTGAGGGGGATGGGGAGGCTGTGGGAGGCCCGCTCGCCCACCAGGCCCCGGCGGCTTCGCACCTCCAGGCCCACCACCTCCGGCAGGAGCTCCCGGGCCGCCTCCAGGGCCTGGAGGAGGACCCCTTCCGGGCTCAGGGTCTGGGTGACCTGGGGCGAAAGCCGGGCCAGGGCCTCCAGGAAGCGGGACCAGCGCCGCCCCCGCTCCAGGGCCCGCTGCCAGTCCAGGTGGAGGGCGTAAAGGAGGCCAAGAGCCTCCACCAGCCCCCCGTAGAGGACGAGGAGGCGCACGCCCAAGGGGCTTGGGTCCAGCATGATCAGGGTGGGGATGAGGAAAAGCCCTCCCAGGGCCAGGGCCTGGGGCACAGAGGGGGAGGGGAACCTCTCCGCCAGGCCCACCCCCAGGGCCACGAAGAGATACCCCAGGGTCCAGAGGAGGTGGAGGGGGTGGCCCGTGGGGTAGCCCCCGCCCGCCTCCAGGTAGGCGTAGGCCATGTCCGCTACGAGGAAGAGGAGGACTCCCACCCCGAGGAGGGCCCGCCCCGGGTCCAGGCCTTCTACAAAAAGGGCCTCGAGGCGGGGGAGGAGGAGCACGAGAAGCGCGGCGTCCCAGACGGCGTAGATCCGGTCTATGCCCAGCTCGGGCTGGAAGGCGGTGGCGAGGCCCAGAAGGCCCAGGGGCAGGAGGGCCAGGGTGAGCCTGGGGGGCCTGCCCGGGATCCGGAGGAGGGCCAGGGTGAAGGCGGCGTAGCCGATGAGGTAGGGAAACTCCAGGTAAAGCCCCCGGGGAAGGCGCCGGAGGTCCTCAAAGGTCCAAAGAAGGTCTCCCAAACCAAGGAAGAGGAGGCCCAGGCCGAAGCCCAAAGACCCCCTCCGGAGGAGGTAGGCCCCGCCTCCCACGGCCACCAGGGGCGTGAGGAAGCGCTCGCTCCAGGGGGCGGTGGGGGGGAATAGGGCGAGGGATACCAGCGAAGCGATAAAAAAGAGCCAAAAGGGAACCACGCCCCCAGTTTAGCCCAGGCCCTCAGCCCTTGGCGCCCGTTTCCGCCAGGGCCTCGAGGGCCTCCCTTAGAGCGGCGATGCCCTTCAGAAACTCCTCCACCTCTAGGTGCTCGTGGGGGGTGTGGTCCAGGGCCGAGTCCCCGGGTCCGTAGGCCACCATGGGCACCGGCCAGTGAGGGGCCAGGACGTTCATGTCGCTGGTGCCGGTCTTCAGCTTGAAGACCGGCCTCCCCCCCGCCTTGCGGATGCCCTGGCGCAGGGCCCGGGTCAGGGGGGTGTCCTTGGGCCCCAGGTAGGGGACCTCCCGGCCGAAGAACTCCAGCTCCAGGGTGGGCGGGGCGTAGGCGGTGAGGTGGCGGATGGCCTCCTCTGGGGGAAGCCTGGGGGGGAGCCTGAGGTCAAGGAACATCTCCGCCACCTGCTTGAGCTCGGCCGGGTGGACCTGGAAGTCCCGCAGGGTGTACTGGACCTGGTCAAAGGGCCTCTGGCCCACGTTCATGGCCTCGGCCCAGGCCTTGATGGCCACGAAGTAGCTGATGAGCTCCTCGGCGGCGTTGGGCTCGTGGTGGGCGGAGTGGAAGTGGTCCTTCTCCCGCCGCACCTTGACGAGGAGCCTTCCCTTGTAGCCCAGGGTGATGCCCTCCCAGCCCGAGGGCTCGCCGATCACCACGTAGTCGGGCTTAAGCCGCCCCGCCACGAAGCGGGCCCCCTTGGAGCTGGGCACCTCCTCCTCCGTGGCCCCCACCAGGTGGACGGTGAGGCGGCTGAGGGCCCTCTCGGACAGGCCAGCGGCGGCGAAGATCATGGCCACGAAGGGGCCCTTGGCGTCCACCGCCCCCCGGCCGAAGAGCTTCCCCTCTATGAGGCGCACCGGGATCACGCCGGGCACGGTGTCTATGTGCCCCAGGAGGACCACCTGAAGGGGGCCGTGGCCCACCTGCCCCCGGGCGTTGTCGGCCTCGTCCACAAAGGCCCTCATCCCGAGCCTCTCCATCCCCTCCGCCAGGTACTCGGCCAAAAGGCGCTCCTCGCCCGAGGGGGAGGGGATCTCCAGGGCCCCCTGCAAAAACTTCACCGGGTCCAGGGTGCCCATGCTCACGCCGTGAGGACCGCCCGCACCGCCTCCACCACCCGCTCCAGGTCCTCCCGGTCGATGACCAGGGGGGGCAGGAAGCGGATCACCGTGGGGCCGGCCTGCAGGGTGAGGACGCGGTGCTCCTTTTCCAGCTTCTGGATGTAGGGGGCGGCCTTCTCCTTGAGCTCCAGGCCCACCATGAGCCCCAGGCCCCGCACCTCCCGGATTTTGGGGGAAGGGATTTCCCTTAGCTTCTCCATGAACCAGGGGCCGAGCTCCGCCGCCCTTTCCCAGAGCCTGGTCCTCTCCAGGTAGCGGATGGCGGCCACGCCCGCCGCCATGGCCAGGGGGTTGCCCCCGAAGGTGGTGCCGTGCCCCCCTTTGGGCATGCTCTCCGCCACCTCCTTCCGCATCACGGCCGCCCCGATGGGAACCCCACCCCCCAGGGCCTTGGCCAGGGTCAGGATGTCGGGGACCACGCCGTAGTGCTCAAAGGCAAAGCGCCGGCCCGTGCGGCCCATGCCGGTCTGGATCTCGTCCAGGATGAGGAGGGCCCCCTTCTCCCTGGTGATCTCCCGGGCGGCCTGCAAGAACTCCGGCGTGGCCGGGCGCACGCCCCCTTCCCCCTGGACAGGCTCCAGGATCACCGCCGCCGTCTCCTCGTCCACGGCCCGCCTTAGGGCCTCCACGTCGTTGTAGGGGATGAACTCCACGGGCCCCACCAGGGGCAGGAAAGGCTCCCGGTACTTGGGCTCCCAGGTCACGGAGAGGCTCCCCATGGTCCTCCCCGAGAAGCCCCGCATGGCGGCCACGAACTTCTTCCTGCCCGTGTGGGCCCGGGCGAACTTGAGGGCGGCCTCGTTGGCCTCGGTGCCGGAGTTCACCGGGAAGACCCGGTTGAGCTCGGGAGGGAGCAGGGAGACCAAGGTCCGGTAAAACTCCCCTCGGGCGGGGGTGGGGAGGGTCTGGGGCATGGCCATGAGGGTCTCCGCCTGGCGCTTCACCGCCTCCACCACCTCGGGGTTGCCGTGGCCCAGGTTGGCCACCCCGTACCCGCCCACGCAGTCTATGTACTCGTTCCCCTCGGCGTCCCAGACCCGGGCCCCCTGGCCCCGGACGATGAGGAGGTCGTGCTTGGTGTAGACCCCGCTGTCCAGGGTCTTTTCCGCTTCCAAAAGGGCTTGCCACTCCGCCATCACCTGCTCCACGGCCACCTCCTAAAAGAAAAGCCCCCGGGCGGGCCCGGGAAGCGGGGCTTCCCAGGCCGGGCTTAAGTTTTGCCCCAAAGGCCCATCTCCCCCTAAGGGTAGGGGGGCTTGCTTGGGCGTGTCAATACGCATAAGCTGGAGCCATGTGGAAGTTGGTCCTCTTTCTTTTCCTGCTCCTGCCCGCCAGCGCCCAGTCCTTCTTTGGGCTGGGCGTGGAGGACCGCCACGTCTTTAGCCATGGCCAGGCCTCGCCTGCTGGTCTCTGGTGGGGAGTGGGGCTGGATCACGATGGGGAGTGGAGCGCGCGGCTTTACCTTCGGCGGGGCGGGCTGGTGAACTCCATTAGCCTGCTTCTTTCGCCTCTTGGTGGCCTTCCCGGGAGCTATTACGGCGGCCTCCAGCTGGAGGGGGGCTATCTGCCCGGTCCAGAGGGCGTTTACGCCCCCTTCCAGGTGGCCGCCTCCGCCCTGGCGGGCCTGGAGATCTACCTAGGGGAACAGTGGGCCCTTTTTCTGGAGGCCTTGGGTCCCCTTTACGGGCCCACGGGGGCCAGGGCGGGGTCGGGCCTCAGGTACTACCTCTCAGGCAGGGAGTTGTACACGGCTGCTTCCGGGGCTCCCTTCAGGCTTTACCTGGATACCATGCCCGCCTGGGGTGGCCAGCCTATCCTGGGTTTGGCCTATGAGATGGGTTCCTGGGCCTTCTGGTTCCGCCTCTGGCGGGGTTCCCCAGGCGTGGGGGGCCACGTGTACCTGGAGGACTTTCTGCTGGGGGCTGGGATGGGCTTTGGCGGGCCCTTCAGCAGACCCATATGGCCCGTCCTCTACACTGGCTACCGCTTTCCCCTGGGGGAGGCCCTCGAGGGCCAGGTCCGTTTAGAGATCCCCCTGGTGCCGGAGGCGATCCTGGCCCTCCCCCTCTACGCTCCCCGCTTCGTCCTAGCCTTTCCCCTTTAGAATGCCTTCGTGCGCGCCTACGTGGGCCTAGGGAGCAACCTGGGGGACCGAGCGGCTTACCTTCTCCTGGGGCTTTCCGCCCTCTCCCGCTTGCCCAAAACCCACCTCCTGAGGCTTTCCCCCGTCTACGAGACCGACCCCGTGGGCCCGCCCCAGCCCCCTTACCTCAGCATGGTGGCCGAGCTGGAAACGGAGCTTTCCCCAAAGGGGCTCCTTGCCGAGATGCTTGGCGTAGAAAAGGCCCTAGGACGGGAAAGGCGGGAGGCGGACGCGGGGTTTGACGGGAAGGATGTGTGGGAGGCGCTGAGGGGGGAGGGTCTTCGGCCGGTGATCCGGCTTCGGGGCGGGGGCGAGGCCAGGATGGAGGCGCGGGTACGGGCGCGGGAGGGGTGGGACCCCGAGGTGTACCGGTTTCGCGGGGTGGTGGAGGGGGTGTTTGGGGGGATGAAGACACGGCTGGGCGGGGCCTACCTTTGGGGAAGCCTTGGACGGCCATGGTGCGGGCGTTTTTGGAGCTCATCGCCTACGGCCTTAGGGTCCTTCTCTCCCTTCTCCCGCCGCCCCCTGGGTACAAGGCGGTTTGCTAGGCAAGCCCACCTGGGAACGAAGGCCTGCTTGACTTGATAACGCATTCTCAGTATCATCACCCCTGGAGGTGGAGGCATGTTCCGCAGCGCCCTCTCAGTCCTTTTCTTGACCCTCGTTTCCCTAGGCCTAACCCACGGCGCGGTTCCCGAGGTCCCAGAGGCCTACAGTTCCGAAGCCCGGCTCTTTGCTCTGGACAACCGCCCGCAGCACGCCCGCCTCCTGGCCTTGGACCTCCCTGGAGGCCAGGTGGTGGCCGAGCTCAGCCTTCCCCCAAGGGGGATGAGCCTGGTGGCCACCCCTTCGGGCCGGTACCTCCTGGTCTCCCGGGGCCGGGACACAGACCGGCAGTGGCTCACCGTGGTCTGGACCGGCAAGGAGGAGGGACGCTGGAGCCGGCCGGTCATCGCTAAGAGCCTCCTTCTAGGGGGGGGTGGAACATAGGCCATGGGAGCGAGGCCTACACCCACGGGGGGCGGCTCCTGGCCTTTGCCGAACGGGACGCCGTGGCCTTCCTGTTCTCCGAGGAGAGCCTGGCCCCCGAGGCCGCCTTCCAGGCGGAAAGGGTCCGGCTTCCCAACCCCGACCACTACCACGTGGTGGAGGCCCCTGAGGGCACCTACCTCACCCTCTTGGCCCGGGGGCAGGTGGTCCTCTACCCCAAGGGCCTCGGGGGGGAGGAGGCCGGGCGCTTCCCCTGCCCCGTGGAGCACGGGGAGGCCTTCCACCCGGAGACGGGCCGGAGCTTCTTCGCCTGCGCCCGGGACGTTCTGGTCCTGGAGGGGGGCAAGGAGCGGACCCGCCTGGCCTACCCCGTGGCCGGGGAGCGGATCGGAGCCTTCCTGAAGGGTGAAGGGGCCTTCTTCGGCTACTCCGACGGGGTGAAGCACCTCCAGCGCCTGGACCCCACGACCCTTAGCCTTACCCCCATCCCCCTGGGCGGGGTCTTCATCCGGGGAAAGTCCGATGGGAAACGGCTCTACATCCTCCTCACCGACGGCAGGCTCCAGGTACGGGAAGCCAGGAACGGGAACCTCCTCAAGGAGGTGCGGGTAGCGGCCAAGCCCTTCCCTGAAATGGACGAGGACACGGGCGGGGCTATCTATCCCGACATCGCCCTCTGGCCCGAGAGGGGCCTCGCCTACGTGAGCCTGCCCCACCTGGGCCTGGTGGCCGAGGTGGACGTAGAGCGCGGCCGTGTGGCCCGCTACCTGCGGACCGGGGGTAGCCCCACCCGCCTGGTCCTGGTTCGGCCATGAACCCCATGCCCGTGGTCATGTACCTCATGGGCCTCGAGGCCGAGCACGGCCTCCTCACGGAGCTGGGCTTCGCCAAGAGGCCCCACCCCGAGGGGATAGGCTCCAGCCTCTACCTAAGGGAAGAGGCCCTCCTCCACTCCACCGGCCTCTGGTACCGGGGGGTTCTCTACCACCGCCCCAGGGAGCGCTTCTACCGGGCTCCCATCCCCCCTATCCTCCGGCGGTCCACCCCGAGGCCGAACCCCTGGACTTCGCGGAGGGCCTAGCCCACTTCCTCCCCTTCTTAAAGGCCTACGAGGACGCCGTGGCCCAGCTTCGGGGGGAGGGGCGGGAGCGCTTCCTCAGGCGGCTTCCCTCGGGAGCCAGGCGGCACCTCAAGGACTGGAAGGCCTTGTTCGCGGGAGGCACACATGCGCAGGGCTCTTAGCCTTTTGGCCTTGGCCCTTGGCTTGGCCCTGGCCCAGGCCCCGGTTGTGGCCACTACCCCAATCCTGGCCAGCATCGCAGGGGAGGTGGCGGGGAACCGGCTCCAGGTGGAGAGCGTGATCCCCATGGGGGCGGACCCCCACGCCTTTGACCTCCGGCCCTCCGTGGCCCTTCAGATCTCCCGGGCGAGGCTCCTTATCGCTAATGGACTGGGCCTGGAGCCCTACTTACCCAAGCTTAGGAACCTCCTTCCCCGTGGGGCTCGGGTGGTGGAGCTGGCCCCCCGGATGCCGGACCCCATCTGCGGCCTCCTGGGCCTCCGGGAGAAGGGAGTCCATCTCCACGGGGATTGCGACCCCCACATGTGGCTGGACCCTGCCTACGGTGTGCGGTACGCCGAGGAGCTGGCCAAGGAGCTCTCAGCCCTAGACCCCCGGGGAAGGGAGATCTTCCATAGAAACTTGGAGGCCTTCCGCAAGCGGGCCATGGAGGAGGATGCGCGCCTCCAAGCCTGCCTTGGGGAAAGGCGGCTTAGGGTGGTGGTGGCCCACCTTGCCCTTTCGTATCTGGCCCGCCGCTACGGAATGGAAATCGTAGGGGCCCTCCGCGACACCCACGGGCAGGACGAGGGGGTGCGGTCCCGCATCGCCCTCATCCGGGAGGCGGAGCTTAGGGGCGTGGACCTGGTGGTGGCCGAGCCCCAGTACGACCCTGGCCCCCTGCGCCTCCTGGCCCAGGAACTGGGGGCCAGGCTGGTGGTCCTCTACACGGATGTCCTGGACCGGAGGGTGCCCAGCTACATGGAGCTCCTCCGTTGGAACCGGGAAAGGATCTGCGAGGCGGTGAAAGGAGGTTAGGCATGTGGAAGAAGGTGGTCAGACAGGTTTTAGGCGTAGCGCTCCTGGGCCTTGCCCTAGCCCACGGTGAGGAAAAGCTCTTCACCCGCATCGCCGTGGCCGACGCCAAGGCGCCTGTGGTGGTGGTGCTGAACGAAGACGGCAAGGAGCTGGGCCGGTTTACGGTGCCCTCTCCCGCTACGCTCTACCCCGTACCCGGAGGGCAGTGCGTTCTCACGGTCCACACCGAGGGCAACGCCGTGGGTTTCCTCTGGGGCGGCCTGCGCCTGGAGGACCACGGCGACCACAAGGACGTGAAGGAGGAAAACCCTTACGTGGCCGCCACCTTGCGCACCGGGCCCAAGCCCGCCCACGCCTTCGTAAGCCGGGAGTGGGTGGCCGTCCATCACGACGGGGACGGAACCGTGGCCCTCTTTGACCTCCGGCGGCTGGGCGTGGAGTTTACGCCGCGCCTTATCCCCACGGGTGGCGCGGACCACGGGTCGTTGGCTGTTTTGGGGGAGGCCCTTCTGGTGGGAGGCATGGAAAGGGGCCGCCTCGAGGCCTACACCCTGGGGGGCCAGCGGGTCCTCGCCTTCCCCCAGGCCTGCCCCGGCCTTCATGGCCAGGCTGTCTTGGGGGAGTGGGCGGCTTTCGGCTGCGCTGACGGCGTCCTCCTGGTGCGGAGCCAAGGTCGGGGCCTAGTGGCGCAGAAGATCCCTAACCCGGCCAACGCTCCCCAAGGGGCCCGGGTAGGACGCCTGGTAGCCCACCCCAACCAGCCCTTCTTTGTGGGCAACTTCGGCCGCGGCTTGGCCTTCATCCACCCCTGGGAGGGCCGCGTGGAGCCCTTCCCCCTCCCCGCCCCGCCCTGGCGCTCCCCCTACTCCATCCGCTTTGACCCCGAGGGCGAAGCCCTTTATGTGCTCACCGAGGACGGGAAGTTCCACAAGATAGACCCCAGGGCCAAGCGCCTCGTCTGGAGCCTGGAGGCCATTACCCCCGCCAAGGAAGGGGCCCCTCGGGTAGGGATGGCCGTGGCCCACGGGGTGGCCTACCTCACCGACCCCCAGAAGGGGGAGGTGGTCAAGGTGGACCTGGAGGAGGGAAAGGTGAAAGCCCGCTTCCAGGTCGGAGGGGCGCCCTCGGGCATCGCCCTTTTCCAGGTGGAGGGAGTGAAGCACTGAGGAGGTGAGGGATGAGAGTGGCCTACATTCTAGCAAGCCCGCGGGCCGCCAGCCACAAGCTGGGCCAGATGATCCTACCCCAACTGGAGGCGGGGACCCACGGCGTGGAGGTGGCAGGGATCTTCTTCTTTGACGACAACACCATGGTCTTGCAGAAGGGGAACCCCATTGGGGAGAGGCTCGCCCGGGTGGCCCGGGAGAAGGGTATCCTCCTCATGATGTGCGACTCGTGCGCCCTGGAAAGGGGTCTGGCCACCGGGGAACCCCGGTGGTGCACCCCAGGAGGGGAAGGGCGGAAGGAACCTGGGGACTGCCGGGTGGCCCCCCACGTGGTGGAGGGAGTGGAGGTGGGGTGCTTCCCCGACCTCTACGCCGCCTTGGCGGGCAAGGTGGACCAGGTGATCACCCTATAGGGGGAAGGGAAACCCCGGGGGCGGCGGCCCCCGGGGCGGTTTTTGGGGGTCGTGTAAGGATTTTCCAGCAAGGCTTCCTCAGCGGCTTGGCTCACGAGGGCGTAGGTGCTCCCCCAGGGGGGCGGGTGGGGTAGACTGGCCCCATGCTGCGGCTGGACACCCGCTTTCTGCCCGATTTTCCCGAGGCCTTGAAGGCCCACGCCCCCCTCCTGGAGG
>Ga0079992_139648_pt1 | contig 126223 bp, 136 predicted proteins | sample FaiFalFF_MnMetaG_3_FD_69197 | JGI IMG/M metagenome (GOLD analysis project Ga0079992, IMG submission 69197) | Freshwater microbial communities from Yellowstone National Park, Wyoming, USA - Fairy Falls B (FF_Mn_B) MetaG (SPADES assembly) (version 2) | ecosystem: Environmental > Aquatic >...
GTTGCGGGGCTGAAGTTCGTAGGCGCGGCGGATGGCGTCCCAATCCAGGTTCCGGGGCATCCTCAACAGCTCCAGGGCGTAACCTCTGTCCTGGACGCCCTGCATCCAATCGGTCAGGGGTCTCTGCTCCTTAGACCTGAGGGATAAGATATCGTTTCTAATCCGCCTCACACCCTCCCTCACCAGGTCCACGGAGACCTTCCTGCATTCTTCACTCCGCCTGGACGTCATATCCAGGACAAGATCCCTCAGCGCATCGCCCACGATGGCGTCGTGGGGCTCTTCCACGAAGGACCTCACGTGCTCGGAGAGCCAATGATACCTTCTCGCAGTCCCGTCCGCATCGCACATTCCCTGCTGAACCACTGCCCAATGGCCCTCCACCGTCATGAAGAAGCAGTGGTGGTAGAGGGGGTAGCCCGCCTGAATGGCGGCACTGTCCACCTTGGCCACGAGCCGGCTCGCGTGCTCCAGCTGGCGGACCTGCTCCTCCGATAACCGGAACACGGAGCCGTACCTCTCTATCTCGGCCGGGCTGAGGGTGGAGCGCCTCCCCTTGCCACCGCAGACCGCAACCCCCATGGTTTTCGGGTCGATGGCCTCCCTGAGCGCGCCCGTCACCACCGTCGTCACCCCCGAGCTGTGCCAATCATAGCCCAGAACGCACCCAAAGGACTGAAACCAGAAGGGGTCGGCCAGCCTGCGCAGCAGCTCATCCCTCCCGAACTCATCGATAATCACCGAGACGACCTGGCCCGCGAGGCGCTTCATCCTGTGGAAGAGCCATCTGGGCGCATGCCCACCGTGCAGCGGAAGCTCGGCGACCCCCGCCCGCCTCATCACCATCCACATATAACGGCCCCCAATAAATAGGTCGTGTCAGGCCGATGCCACACCTCAGGGATAACCCCGGTAGAAGGTTTTGTGTCCTCACTTCCCGCAGTTCCCCCGTGGATAAACCGGTTCTGAACCGTATAAGGTGCAAGACGTTCCAGCATAGAATGGAACATGGTGGAACACATAGGAATGTGTTCCATCCTTGTCCCTTTACTACCACCTCATGCCTGGGTCTTCCTGATGGCGAGGGTTCTGACAGCTGAAAAGGCGCTGGCAATAGCCCTGCTCCTGATCCTAGGTGCAGCGGCGGCCACCCCCTAGCTCTTTCCAAGGGTGGGTCGAAGAGTGGAGGGGGAGAAGCTTCGTTCAAAGCCGAGGTCGAGGTGAAAGGCGAAGAAGGGGCCATAGAGGTCAAGGTCAAGGTTCGTGGAGCCCCACCGGGCACCTACAACATAATACTTCATGAGGGCAAAAACAGCACCAAAATAGGCAAATTGACTGTGAACTCTAACGGCAGGGGTGAGGCCAAGTTTACAATAGAAATGGAGGCGGGAGAGCATACCGTAAGTGTTGAGGTCAAAAACGGGTCACAGACACTACTGACCACAGGAGACATGGTGGTTAATGTCGATGAACCGGAAGAGGTCGAGGAAGACGAAGAGGACGAAGATGAGTAGTAAGGGCCCGGGCTAGCCGCAAGCAATCTCAACAATTTTTTGCCGTTTCCCAAATCCTCAACCCATCCAGTGGTAGAGCCGACACGAAGGATATAGGTGGGGGGAGGGCCAGGACCCCCACCGCCCATGCCGAGGGTGAAGCTCGTCATACTCGACCTGGACAAGACGGTATGGGACCATCCGGACCCGAGCCTGCTGAGAGAGCCCCTGAAGAAGGTGGATAGTGATACTGTGGTGGATTCGGAGGGGGTCGAGGTCCACCTATATGATGGGGTTAGGGAGAGCTTGGAGGCCCTTCAACGTAGAGGGGTAGTGGTTTCCGTTGCGAGCTGGAATAGGCCGGAGGTGGGGTTCAAGCTGCTGGGGATGTTCGGGATTGAAAGATACCTTAGGCATCCAAAGATACAGCCCCATCCAGCCAAGCATCTCATGATAAGGGAGCTGCTGGAGGAGTTGAAGAGCGAGAACCTTCCTCTGAGGCCTGAGGAGATCCTGTATGTGGATGACCGGACCCTGCATCTCGAAGCCATCAGGAGGGAGATCGGAAATGTAAGGTTTCTCCAGATGGGGGTGGATATCCGAAGACTCGATGAGCTGATCGGGTACATCGACGGCCCGGATATCACAGATTTCTCGAAGTGAAAGGATTCGGTTATCGTCGGGGTCCCTTAAGGGTCATCCGGTGGTTTGGAGATGAGCCATCGCACAGCGTGTCTCAGCAGGTGCTGAGGGGGATGAGTCAGAGCCTCAAGAGCAGTTGGATCGGTCACGCTGCCGCACACACCATGAGCCAGGTTCTAAGCCAAAACTGGCTTACTTCTGCTGTTTAGGCAACTCGCACATTATTAGAATGTGCAGGTTAGCGCAGGACGAGACCTATTAATAGCACTATGGCTACCAAGGACCCGTAGGTCCCCCCGACCAGTGCGTACTGCAGGTTCTTCATGATCCCGGTTCTTTCGTCGAGAATGGCGATTCCCGTCTCGAGGTTGGTAATTCTTGTCTCTAGGTTAGTAATTCTCGTCTCGAGGTTGGTTAATATCTTATCGACGCCCCTCATCTTCTCATCCATTCTATGAATCAGCTCATTTAGCTCGTTAAATCTCCTTTCTATGGTGCTGGGGTCTAAACCCCGAGCCTGAAGATACCTGTCAATGATCTCCAGTGTCCTTTCTTCTTCGGTCTTAGCCATTCCCCCACACTCCTCTTTCTCTCCATCTTCCCACTTATATTTCTCTCCATGAATCGGGGTGGAATCAGGGAGCGTTTCTTAGCTTGGTGCGTCAAGGCTTAGGGGCGCACCTGCTTTGCGCCTATGAAGATGCCCCTGGCCGTCAGGGCCGCGCCCACCACCGCTGGCAAGAGCAGGGCCAGGGCGACCGGTACGTAGAACAGGTAGCCTATGTGCGCATGTATCCCTATGTATACGAGGTCGTAACCGAAGACGAGGATGATCAGTGTATACCAGGCCCATCTTTCACCCCTCCTGAGGGCATTCCAGGTGATGGAGGAGCCCACGACCCCGAGGAGGAGAAGCGAGAAGATGGACATCTTATTTTCATGCCAGACCCAGTCGGCCACGGAGGGGCTGAACGCCCTCAGCTCGGTGAGGGACTTTCCCATGAAACTCTCTGCGCCCGGATCCACGGGTGGGATGAGCAGAGCCGCACCGAGCACCACGGCGGATAGATTAACCAGCAGCATCAGCACCCAGCCCACCGTGTACATCCGACTCTGTTGAATACCTGCCCCCGATTGCATAGAGTCTCGTATCGGGTTTGATGATATAAGGTTATGCGGGGCCTCGAATTCCTTTCTATGGGGTTAGGGCCACCCTTATCCCCTGCTTCCTGTCCGCCATCTCGAAGGCCTTCGGCGCCTCCTCGAGCCGAAGCCTGTGGGTTATCATCCTGCTGGGGTCGAGCCTCCCAGCCCTGATATGCTCCATCAGCTCCCGCCTATACTTTATGGGGTCCCCGATGCAGAATATGAGCCGCCTCTCCGTGAGCCAGAGCTGCCCCGCCGGGAGGGTGTACTCATGGATGTGGAAGCCCGCGACGCTGATGGTGCCCTTCTTCCTGGCCAGGTCGATGGCCGTCAGCAGCGGCTGCTCACCGCCCACGGCCTCCACCACCAGGTCCGCACCCCTGCCATCCGTCAGGGACCTGACCTGCTCCGCCGCATCGGCCCGGCTGGCATCGATCGGCGTAAACCCCAGGGACCTGGCCATTTCCAGCCTCTCCGGCAGCACATCCACCACAATGACCTCACCGGCACCCAGCAGCTTGGCGCAGAGGCCCGCCAATAGCCCCACCGCACCCGCACCTACCACGGCCACCATGTCGCCTGCCTTCACGCCACCCTCTTGCACGGCCGCGAATCCGGCGGGGAGCGTGTCGCTCACCAGGACGGCCTTGTCATCGGTAACATCATCGGGGAGCTTGGAAAGGACGGTGTCGGCGTAGGGCACCCGGACCAGCTCGGAGAGGGCCCCCTCCAGGCTCTCGCCATACACGGGGCCGAAGCCGAAGATGTTCACGTTGACGCACTGTGTATAGTATCCGTGCCGGCAGTACCAGCAGGTGCCGTCGGCCACCCAGCAGGAGGGCAGCACACGATCCCCCCTCGAGAGGCTCCTAACTGCCGCCCCTACCTCCTCCACAACCCCCACAAACTCATGCCCCAGGATGTTTCCGGGGACGATGTTCAGGTGGCCCCGGTATATGTGGAGGTCGCTGCCACATATGGTGGTTAGGGTGGGCCTCACCAGCGCATCGGTGTCCTTCACCAGCCTGGGCTCGGGCACATCCTCAACCCTCACGTCGTAGGGTGCATACCATCTTAGGGCCCTCAAGGGGCACACCTACGCCAGGAACTCCGTGGGAACCCGCTTGATGGCGTTGACGAAGGCGGCGGTCGCACCGGCGTTGGTGACCAGCTTAAACACATTACCCTTGGCCTTCAGCTGACCCGTCATCATCGCGGTGGTGGGGCTCAGCTGGCCCAGGGCGATCCTCTTCATCACATCGTAGCTGGCAGTCAAGGTGATGCCCGCCGGCCTCTGCTCCGGCGCCTGAAGAAACTCGAAGGACCTGCACTGGCCATGCCAGAGGTCCAGCCACACCACCACCCGGTCACTCTTAAAGAACTCCTGGACGGGAGGGGGTAGGTTGGTGACCACAATGGTCACCGGGTCCTCCCAGTTCTTGGCTGCTTTATTATAGTCGGCATCCGAGTTCAGGGTCTGTTTAAAGGCCTCCAGCCACTCCTTGGAAGCGAACACATACCTAGCCTCTGGCAACAGCCTGATCTCTGTCAACCCATGTAATTAGCCTTATGCCTGCAGTCCTCGATATTCTTTTCTCCACTCGTGTAGGTGGATGGTGCCATGGCGAGACCCCACGGGAGGGTGGCCATCATCACCGGATGCTCCAGCGGGATCGGCTACACCACCGCCCTCTACCTGGCCCGGAGGGGCATTCATGTCTACGCAACCATGAGGGACCCTTCCAAGGCCACCCCCCTCCTGGAGGAGGGTCGGAGGGCTCGCCTGCCGCTGGAAGTATTGAAGCTGGACGTGACGGTGGAGGGGGATATCGTGGAGGCGGTATCGAGGGTGGTGGGGGAGAGGGGGAGGCTGGATGTCCTGATCAACAACGCGGGGTTCGGCCTGCTGGGCCCCGTCGAAGAGGTCTCAACCGAGGAGCTGAGGGCCCAGTTCGAGACCAACTTCTTCGGGCATGTGAGGCTCATTCAGGAGGTGGTGCCCATCATGCGCCGGCAGGGCTCCGGATACATCGTCAACATCAGCTCTGCTGCGGGGCGTATAGCGGTGCCCTTCATGGGCGCCTACTCCGCCGCGAAGTTCGCACTCGAAGGCCTCAGCGAGGCCCTCCACCACGAACTCGCCCCCTACGGCATAAAGGTCGTCATCATAGAGCCAGGCTACATCCACACCAACTTCCACAGGAATGTGCGGGTGGCCGCCAAGGCCCAGAGGGAATCCTCGCCCTACGCAGCCCTCATGAAGAGGACCGCCGGGGGGCAGCGGAGCCATCTCCTCAGGGGCAGCGGGCCGGAGAAGGTCGCGAAGATCATTTACAAGGCCATCAGCAGCGAGAAGCCCAGGCTGAGATATACGGCCGGGAGAGACGCATGGATGGGAACCCTCTTCCAAAGACTCCTGCCCGAGAGGCTCTTCCTCTGGGCCATACGCAGATACTACGGCCTCAAATGAGGGAGACAAGAGCCGGTGAATCCCAGAGCCGCATGAATCAATCGGAGAGTATGCAGCTCAGAGCCAACGCAAACCCCCACCACTAGACTTCGACTCCCCACCTGGATCCTGACTCTGGAGGGGGTGCGCGGCCGGCGGGAGCTGAGCATGCCGATGTGAAGTCTTATGGCTCAAGTTGCTAGGCCGAATCACCTATGCTGTGTTTGGTGCTGGTGATCGGGTAAGTACACTTTTGCTTATTTCCATGAGAAAGTGAGGCTATTGGTGTGTCAAGATACTCTTCAAACTTAAATGCCCTTACCAGAGATTTTACTCTCTTTGTATCTTCCCTCCTTCTCAATGAAGCAACAGGTTCAAAAATTCGTTAGGTGTTAGGGAATCAAGAAGTGTTGGGTTCTCCGGCACGACACTTATGTTCGACTTCACCTAGATGGGGTCTGAATCAACATCTTTTCCAAGAACTCTAATAGTCCCTGAATGCTTCTCAACGAGACCAATCATTGCCCGAGGAACTCCATAGGTTATCCCTTAAAGGAAGATGGGACGATATGTGTTTTCGAGCACGTTTGGAGTATAGCACGGAAGCCGAGGTCCTTCGCCAAATTCGACGTCTCAGACATGCTAATCTTTTCCAGACTGTCCCGTATCTCAACAGCGAAGAGGGGTTTAACCACCTGCTATACCCCAAGAAGAGAAGGGCTCAGAAGGACGACCTCAGACTGAAGGTATCGATAATCGCCAGACTACCTCCTAAATTCAGGTAGTGTACCGAAGCAGGTCATTAATCAAACTTTATATAAGTGCTTGAGCCTGTACACTCTAACCGACAATGTCACTTGAAGAACGTGTCGCTAGATTGGAGGGGATTATGGAGCAAATCAATGTGAGGCTGAACCATATCGAGAGTGATATTAAATCCAATTTTCGATGGACAATCGGCATAATCGTGACTATGTGGGTAACCATCATAATTTCGATAGCGCTAAAGTGATTACCCACCCTTAGGCCTGAGTATGGGGCCTCAGGGGACTAGTTGGAAGGCTTTCGTACGGGCAGGGTCACCCTCCTATCACCCTTTACATCCCGTAACTCGATGAGTTGGACAACGACCCCGTGCTCGCCTGTGAGGGCCATAGGCCCGAAGGATGGCAGTATGGCTCCACAACCTACACTGGGAGGATGCAGCCTCCCCAGCCCTCTCCACCCGAGCGCAGAGCTTTACTGCTACATTAATAAGCCTGTGAAGCGGTGTGCCCTAAGATCACAATATCTACTCGAGGATGCCGCCTTAAGTGGCTGGGCTGCCCCAACACCTCTTCCTCAGTCCAGCGGGTATCAAGATGGTATGGGGAAAGATTTACAATCAACCCCTCTGTGGCGCGAAGCGTGAGTGGGGCCGAGATTCATGAGGCGGTGAAGGTCCTGGACCTCTGGAAGGTCTACCGGGTAGGCCCCATCGAGTATGTGGCACTGAGGGGTGTGACGTTGACGATCCCCAGGGGGGAGTTTACCGCGGTGGTGGGCCCCTCCGGAAGCGGGAAGACCACCTTCCTCAACCTGCTGGGTGCCCTCGACAGGCCCACGAGGGGGGAGGTGCTCCTGGACGGGGTCCCCCTCTCCCGGCTGAAGGACAACGAGCTGGCAGCCCTCAGAAACAGAAAGGTGGGGTTCATCTTTCAATCCTACAACCTGGTACCGTACCTCACCGCATCCGAGAATGTGCAGCTGCCCATGCTGGCCGCCAACATCCCACCCGGCAGGCGGCGTGAGAAGGCCGACACCCTCCTCGCCCAGCTGGGCCTCGGCGACAAGCTGGATAAGAAGCCGAATGAGCTGAGCGGGGGCGAGCAGCAGAGGGTGGCCATCGCCAGAGCCTTGGTCAACGACCCCACCCTGATCCTGGCCGATGAGCCTACCGGGAACATCGACTCGGTATCCGCCCATGCCGTGGCTTCCCTCCTCAGAGACATCACGAGGCAGAGGGGGGTCACCACGGTCATGGTTACCCACAACATGGAGATCACGAAGTACTGTGACCGGATCGTCTACCTCAGGGATGGCGCCATCGAGAGGGAGGTGAGGATGGCTTCATGAGTAAGCCCCTCTCCCTGCTACTCGCCACGCTGATCCTGGCCTATGCAACATCGGGGGTATGGCAGGTCCAGGCGTCGAGTTTCACCGTGATCGGGAGCGCCTGGGGCACACCCACCAACCCCATCGATGCCGGGCCCGGAGACGCCAACACACCCCTGAGCATCACCCTGCAGTACCTGGGGGCCACACCCGCCACCAGGATCCAGGCCACCCTATCCCTCCCAGAGGGGTTCACCGATACCAGCGGCGCGGCCAACGCTACAGCCTACACATCCACCACCCCGGCCTATGCAATCTTCACACTTACCTTCTACATCAACATAGCTGAGGGCGCGCCCCTCAAAGACTACACATTTCCCCTGAACATCAGGTGGGATACCACATCCATCAAGGATCTTAGTGAAGACCATGATGTAACCGTCCGGCTGAGGGGCAGGGTGAAGCTGAACTTTGAAGCCCTCCAACCCGAGCTGAACCCAGGGCAGGTCAACCTCTTGCCCGTGAAGATCGGCAACTCCGGTACCGGGCCCGCCTCGGATATCAGCCTAACCGCTTCAGGTCCACCGCAGGTCAGCATCCTAGAGCAGCCCGGGCCCCTCAAGGGTCTAGCCGCACAGGAGTCCACCATCATCCACCTCCCCATCTACGCCTCCAGCACCGCCGCCGGAACACCCATCACCATCTCACTATCAGCAGTCTACAGGGACGCATACCTCAACACCAGAGCCACGACGCAGGGCCTGGGGCTGTACGTCAAAGCCCCGGAGCCTCCATTCTTCACCCTATCCGCCTCACCCACCACACTGATCGTAGGGGAGGTCACCAGCGTGGCCCTGCAACTGGCAAACCTGGGGGCCTCTGACCTGAGAAGCGTGGTCCTAAGCGTCGCCGGCACAGCACCCATGGCGCTGGTAAACAGTGATGGCAGGTTCTACATCGGTGATGTGAAGGCAGGGGAGAAGGCATCCGTCCAGCTGCAACTCTATGCCAGCGCCCCTGCGGCCACCCCCATACCCCTGGCCGTAACCATCAGCTTCATCGACTCCTCCAACACGCAGAGGGTGGAGACGAGAAGCCTCAGCTTCTTCACAGACCTGAAGCCCCGCACATCCCCCTTCACGTTAAGCGTCCAGCCGAGAACCCTCACAGCGGGAAGGGTGAACAATATCACCGTGACGGTCACCAACATCGCGGATTATCGGGTCAGCGGTGTATCGCTAACCTTCAGCTTCACGGGCGCACAGGTGGTCTGGCTGGAGCCGGACGTGGTACGCATCGCCAGCCTGGCACCCGGGGAATCCCACACCTTCGAGGCCAGGGTTTACAACCCCCCTCTAGCCTCACCATCAGCCCTCCTACAGGTCTCGATAAGGTACTATGATGACCGGAATAACTTGAACCAGGAGACGAGAAGTATAGGGCTCCTATCCAGGGGCCTTATTGAGTTGAAGGCCACCGACTTCTCCATCATCCCGGAGCGGCCAGCGCCGGGGCAGGTCTTCTCCATCACCGTGACCCTCACGAATATAGGTACCATAACCGCCTCGGCGGTCACGGCAAGCCCACACCCGCCCGAGGGGTTCAGGCTCTTCGGGGCCCGCTCCATCTTCATCGGAGACATGCAGGTAAACACACCCACCACCTTCACGTTCAGCCTGAGGGTGGGCAACACCACATCGCCCGGCAGCTACCAGATACCCGTGGAGCTCACCTTCTTCGACAACCTCAGGAATGTGATGTCCATCAGCCTCTCCATACCCATCAACGTGAGGGAGCCGGGGGCCACCAATCCGATACCACGCCAGCCCAGCGCAGGCCTAGAACTGGGTGTGCTCCCATCCTACATCGCCATCGGGGTGGCGGCACTAATCATAGGCTACCTGCTGGGAAGGAGGCCGAGAGCAAAATGAGGTATCAGGATGTCCTCTGGCTCGGGTTCAGAGGGTTGAGGGAGAGGAGGCTCCGGGCCGCCCTCACCATCCTCAGCGTCCTGATAGGTGTCGCCGCCATACTGGCACTGGTGTCCCAGACAACCGGCATCCAGGCCAGCGTGGTAAACGCGCTTCAGACACTGGGCCCCACATCGGTCCTGGTCTCACCGAGGGGGACACCACTCACCCAGGCCGATGTGGCCAAGGTCCTCAGCGTGCCAGGTGTGGAGGCCGTCATCCCCATGGTCACCGACAGGATGGCTATCGTCAGAGCCGGCCAGACGTCGGTGATAACGGTCGTGGGGGTCGACAGCGAAGGTTTGGGCTCACTCCTCGGAGAGGTCAGGATGGTGGAGGGAACCGTTTACTCAGCCACCACCGTCCCCCTTGCCGTTGTGGGGTACAATGTGGCGTTCCCCGTGGCCCAGGGCGGTCAACAGACCCTCTCCCTCGGCCAACCCCTGGTGCTGGAGCAGCAGCTGGGCCCCCACCCCAGGAGGGTCACGGTCCTCGTGACCGGGCTTCTCGAGAGATACGGGTCCACACCCCTCCTACCCGTCGATGACGCCATCTTCCTCCCCCTGGAGGCGGCCATGAAGCTATCCAACAGGAGGTCCTTCAACCTCCTGCTGGTCCGGGTGGCCGATGTGGACAGCGTCCAGAGCGTGGCTGAAACCCTCACCAGCATGTACGGGAATAGCGCTCAGATCATCACGATACAGCAGATAACGCAGACGGTCTCCACCATCATCGGCCAGTTCGGGATACTGCTGGGCTCGGTGGCCGCCATATCCCTCTCGGTGGCCGGCCTCGGAATCATGAACATCATGCTGGTCTCGGTCTTCGAAAGGACTAGGGAGATAGGGATCCTGAAGGCCATAGGGTTCAAGAACAGGGAGGTCCTCACACTCTTCCTGTCCGAAGCCGCCATCATCGGGGTGGCCGGGGGGCTCCTAGGCCTGGCGGCCGGCTACGGACTCTCGGAGCTGCTCCCCATATTCTTCAGCGGCTTCCTCAGACCCGGGAGCCAGACGATAAGGCAGGCCCAGCAGACCGGATTCCAGGGACCCCCCATCTCCTCCTACACCCCCATCATAACCCCCGACATAGTGCTGGCAGCGTTCGCGATCGCCGTCACCGTCAGCATCGCTGCAGGCCTCTACCCCGCATGGCGGGCCTCCCGCATGGAGCCCATCAAGGCCCTGAGGCAGGAATAGCGCCTATACACAGTGCACCCCGTTGATCCTTATGTAGGGGCCGCCCTCCGAAATTTCAGAGCCCTTCTCGATGTTGGGCCGGAGCTGCGCCACCCTGCCTATGGCATCGATCCTCTGGACCAGGCTGTGGAGATAGTCGGTGACCCTGATGCCCTTGATGGGCGTCTTAACCTCCTTGTTCTCTATGAGGTAGGCGATCTCGGGGACCAGTTCTACCCGGCCGTCCGACAGGTCGGTCTCGGCCCTCACAACACCCCGCACGAAGATCCCCGAACGGGTATCCTGGAACATCTCATCGAGGTGCCAATCCCTCGGCTCGATGTAGACGTTGCTGATGGAGGGCCTCGGCATATGGGTGACCCCCCGGGCATTCCCAGGGGCCCCTTCACCCCGGGCCGTCACCCTCGTGTGGAGGGGGTTCACCTCCCCCCTCTTGAGCAGCACCTTCCTGGCACCCCTCACCCCCTCATCATCCCATATGAAGGAGCCGTAGCCACCGGGCAGGCTGGGGTTATCCAACACCTCCAGCTCCTCCGAGATGTTCAGGCCCCGGAAGGCCCGGGCCTGGGCCGAGTCCCCCTCGAGGGCATGCGCCACCTCATGGGCCACCGCCCCCGTGGCCTCCGCATCCAGGATGACCTTGAACCTCCTACCCCTGACTAGGGGGGAGAGCACCTGGGCTCGGGTGGCATCCCTGGCCCTGTGGGCCAGCTCCTCCACGATCCTCCCCCAGTCCCTGTTCTCCAGGACCTCGAGACCCCCCTTTCCACCCACCACCTTGCTGGCAAAACCCAGCCTCATACCCCTCACAACCAGATACACCACCAGGTCGGTGTGGTAAGCCCTCTCCTGGACATCCGTCCCCTCCGATGATAGCAGGCTCGACTCCACATAGGAGTGGGTGAGCACCAGCTCTGAGCTGGAGTAGTAGGGCCCCAGCCTGTCCTTGATCAGCGCCCTCAGGCCCAGCAGGAACTCCCGGGCCTCATCGCAACCTATGGGCTTCTTGCAGGGATGCACATACTCACCCTTCTCCGGCCGGACCGGGGCCAGCTCGATGCGGGTATCCTGAGCGGAGGCCTGCCTGACCGCCTGCCGCGCGATCTCCTCCAGCCGCTCCCTCCGGGGCCTGTCGGTGCTCGCCACCCCATACCCCTTCACCACCACCCTGCAGCTGACCCTCTCGAAGCCCTCCTCCCGTATCTCGAAGGACTCGCTCCGCAGGGCCATCTCCAGGATGGACTGCCGTACGCCCTTGAAGTCCGCATACCTTGTTTCCCGCGAGAGATCCTCTAGGAGATGTTGGATCTCCTGCCTGTCCACTGCCTCATAACAGGTGGAGGGTGCAATTATCCTTTGCCCCGGACCCTACCTATATACCGGGCCGCCGAGGGGGTCTTATGGACCAGGCGCAGGCCTCCGAGTACTATTCGAGGAGCGAGGTGCGGAGTGAGATCGCCGAGTTCTGCAGGAACCGGTGGCTCGCGGTGGAGGGTGAAGGCCGTGAGGGAAGGCGCCTCTTTCTCAGGTACTGGGATAGCAAGAGGACCAGGCCCCTCACGATCAGCACACCCGAAGACGTGGGGCGCGTCCTGGAGAGGTTCCCCTGGGCCAAGCCCCGGGCATTCTACGCTTCAGCCCACAAGTACTCGGAGCTGGGGGACTCTTCAGTGCTCGAGGACCCCGGGAAGCTGACGGGCTCCACACCCACCTGGGACATCGACGGCGACCCCCAGCGGTTCCGGGACACCCTCGAAGCGGCCCGCATCATCGTCGAAGAACTTGGGCGGCTGGGTATCACCAGGTCGGTGTACATACTCTGGTCGGGCAGGGGGGCCCACGTCAGGGTGCATGAGGATGCCCTCTCAAGCTCCCTGAGATCCAAGCATAACCCCCTCGACGCCGCATACGCCCTCGTCGAGTACGTCCTCCGCAGGGCATCGGGCAGGCTCCAGCGGCTGGCGGCCGAGAGGCCCCATGTGAAGGTGGAGAACCTCATGGACCTGAAGAGGGTCTTCACGGTCCCCCTCAGCCTCCACAGGGAGCTGGATCTCTGCGCCATCTGCTTCAAGCCCGATGAAATTGGGGACTTCGACATCCGATGGGCCGACCCAGCTTCTCCCCGCCACAACCCCTCCTGGAGGGAGTTTGTAGAGGGTGAGGCCGATGAGGCCGTCAAGAGCGCCCTACAGCTGTTCCCCGGATACCTCCAGGCGACGGGCCCCGTAAAGACGGTCATCGCGGAGCCCGGGCGGGCGGGGGTTGCCACGGCCATGAGAGTCCCCACCCTCAAGGTGGGCCGGTTTCAGGTCATGGCCCTCCTCCAGGCCGCCCGGTACTACCTGCTCTTCAACGATGAGGAGAAGGCCAAGTCCTTCGGCCTAAACAGGGCCATCTTCTACGCCTGGGCCAAGAGGGCCGGCGGCGGGGTGCAGAGGAGGCCAGCAACAACACTCGGCACTGCCCAGCGGGCCATGGAGCGTGTGGCCTTCGTGGGGGACGAGATGGCCTTCACCTCCGAAGAGGGGTGGTTCGAGATCGGGGGTGAGGTGCAGAGGCCCGCCGATTACGACAGGCAGGTGGTGCAGAAGATTGAAGCCGCGCTCCCCTACAGCGAAGCGTGGAAGAAGGCACTGGATTACCTCGGGCGCTTCGACAGGAGGATCTTGGAGAGCCAGAGGGACTTCTACGAGAAGGTCTACAAGCCAGTCAGGGACAGCTTCCTCCCCTAGCCGCCTCCCGGTGATCGGCAACTCCTGCATGCACGCATCTACCACAAAGGCTCGACTGCTATTCCTCAGGGCGTCGGGGAAAAACCCTGCAACTCCACCCCTCTTCAACGCTCCTGTAATATAAATATTTTAGATGCAGAAAAATATTTAAATTCGCCTCGTCAATCCCGCTCCGTATGTCAACGACCACTGGGGGTGAAGTGAAGAAGAGAGATCTGGAGAGGGTGGTAGCGGTGTTAATCGTGGGGCTCGTCATAGGCCTGGCGGTCGGAGGGGTGGTGCTGGGAGGCATCCTCGCCCCGAAGCCCTCAGGCCCCACCGAGAAGGCGGTGAAGCTCAAGCTCACGCTACGAGACCTCTGGATAGACCATGCCTTCTGGGCCCGCACCGCTGTAGGCCGCCAAGGTCGGTGACACCAGCGCCTTCAACACAGCCTGGCAGAGGGTGGTCGATAATGCAAAGGCGATCTCCAATGCCATATCCCCCCTCTATGGGCAGCGGGCCGCAGAGCAGCTGCTCTCCCTCCTTTCAGACCACGCGAACGGGGTGAGGGACTATGCGGTCGCCGTCTACACGAAGAACGAGGCCGGTAAGCAGTCCGCCATAACCAAGCTCAGGCAGAACGCGGACCAGATAGCCAGCTTTCTCAACCGCGCGAACCCCGCCAACTGGCCCCTGGCCACACTACAGGCCGTCCTGACGGGGCATATAGGGGCCCATATGGGTCAGGTGGATGCGATAGCCGCGGGTGACTGGTCCAAGGAGGCGGATGTCTGGAAGAGCATGGTGGAGAACGTCACCACCATAGCCGACGCGTTGGCAGACGGAATAGTCAAACAGTTCCCCGACAGATTCCTGTTGGTGTGCGTATGCTGCTGCCATCTGCACTGAGGTGTAGACCCCAGGCTGTGCTACCCAAAACATAACAGCCCCGTCGTGCACGGGTAAATCATTCATGAAGGAAGGGCCTGGATCCTCTTCGTGTACGTAGAGCATTCATATTTATGCCGTGGGCCATAGACAGGGTGCATACCATGTCCGGCGTCGCTTCACTGGTCGGGCAGACAAAGTTGGAGCTGCTCAGGCTGATGATGGAGGAGGGGGGGACAGCGGAGCGCCTGGCCGCCAGGCTCCACATGAATGTGTCTGCGGTGAGGCGGCATCTCGAGGCCCTCACCAAAGCCCGGCTCGTGGAGGCCAGCTTTGAGAGGAGGGGTAGGGGGCGGCCCAGCAAGATCTACAAGATAACGCTGGAGGGGCGGGAGGTCTTCGGCACCGGATACGACATGCTCCTGATCTACCTGACCGGGGCACTGCTGGCCAAGCTGGGGCAGGGCGAGGCCGTGAAGCTCATGGCTGAGACGGCCAGGAGCCTGGCCGCAGGGATTAGGAGGGGGCCTGGGGCCGGCTCTTACCTGCCGCTACTCGAGCAGCTCGGCTTCCGGCCCATGATCAGGAAGAAGCGGGGCCAGCTATCCCTTATCAGCCGCAACTGCCCCGTCTTAAGGGCTGCAAAGGAGTATCCAGACCTGTTCTGCCAGGCCTTTCATGGCACATTACTTTCGGAGGTGATGGGGGCGCCTACAGTCACGCTGAAGGAGACGATGGCCAGAGGCTCCCGGCGATGTATACATCAGGTGAATGTGGAGGGGTTGCGCCCCGCAGATAGCCGGCCAGCCCCCTATAGCCAATAGCCGGGGCCTCAGCGATACATGGTGAAGAGATGTGGGTATCTTTTCATCAGAAGCCTATCCAGCTCGGACCTGAGCCTCCGGTCCAACTCCCGCTGCTGCGGGAATATGTCCAGCCGCGATTCACGCCCCACGAGCACCGGGCCTCCCAGGGCCAGTGGTGTCCTGATCTCCCGCAGGGGCTGGGGGCTCCTCTCCAGTATCGTCCTCAGGGTGTCCAGAAGGCTTTGGCCCTCGCTGGCCCTGCGGAGCACCTGCTCCATGCTCTCACGGTCCACGGGCCTGAAGCCGAAGGTATAGGGAGGGGCCTCCAGCCGAAGATCATCCGCCAGGCTCCTGATGCCGAACCCCACCGATTCGAAGGGGTTCACCGCATGCTCTTTAATCAGCCAGACCTCCCTCCCATGAACAACCACCGTGTCGAAATATCCCCGGGAGTCCCGGGCGGCGAAGACATGCCAGCCGGTGGGATCCCTATCGTATTCCCGGAGGATCTCCCGCTTGATCCTATCGGCCTCCTCCATCCGGGAAACGCCCCGGATGGCCCGGCCAATTTGTCTTTCTATGGATGGGAGGGAGTACAGAATACAATTCTCCTCCATGGAGGGCTGCAAAGAGCCGAATTGGAAGCATTATCCGCGGGGCTTCAGAAGCCGCCCATGAGGTTTAAGGGTGATAGGATGGTCAATAGGACGAGACCCCTCTCCTATCCTGGAACTCCCACTGAGCATAGCCTGTAAAAACATGCTCATGGGATAGGTGCCCAGAAGCTCCTCAACGGGCTGGTCGAGAGGGAAGGGCTACGTATGTTTATCAGTGACAACGTACCCCGGGACCCCAATAGGTTATATACCGGTCTCTCTGCAGCTGATTAATGGGCGGAGAGAGACTCACCAAGAAGGGAAGGCTCGTGCAGACAGAGGAGGGACAGCTAATCTTACTAAACGATGAAGGGAAGGCTTACTTGGTGAGCGAGGTCATAGCCTATATCTGGAACGCCTTCGAAGACAGGACCGTCGAAGAGGTGACCCAGCAGCTCTCGACGGTGGTGAACGAGGAGCTGGAGGAGCTCAGGGGGCCGGTGGAGCAGGTGGCCTCCCAGCTCAAGGCCGCCGGACTCCTGGCCTAGGCTACCATCCAGTCCCACCAACCGGTGCTCCAATGCGCCGTACAAGGGGAGCCGACCGGGCCGGATGCGTGAAGGACCCGGCGACCCTAATACAGACAAAAAAGGGGTATTTCGGTGCAAGCTCGTATGCGGTTGTCTAGAAGAACCTCCTTCCCATGCCGCTGAACTCCGCTTTCATGGCCCAGATGCTTCTGTTGTACTTCCCCTCCATCCAGGAGAGCGTCACGGGGACGGACCTGGTCTCCCTGCTCGCCAGCTCCACATCCCTGCCCCCCTGCGCTATCACTACAAACCCCGGCGCGTAGAGGATTATGGTGAGCCTGCCGGCCACCCTCGTGGGCAGGTTATTCTCCAGTAGGACCTCCACCGAGGTGAGCCTTTCGTCCTCGGGGAGGGCCGGGAGGGTGATACTCATCCTCACCACCGGTGAGGCGGCGTAGGGCCGCCCCCGCCAGGAATAGAACCCCTCCCGGACAGGAGATATGAAGCCGTGGACGGTGACCTGGCTGGGGAAGAGGAGGTCCAGCGCCAGAGCACTTACGGCCACGGCAGCCACGAAGAGCCCGATGATGAGGCCCACGTTGAAGAAGAGGTTTAGCGGCCGCCTCATGGCCTCCAACCAGCCTTTTATCCTGGGGTCTCGGGAGCGGCCCCACCCTCAATCATCAGAGCGATAGAATCTTCTCCAGGAGCTGCTGGTCTATCTGGTATAACCTGACTTTCGGGAGGGAGCGGAGCACCTGCCTCCACCCATCATTCTTCTTGAAGACATCTTGAAAGAGGGGTATCGCGATATCCGTCTTCCCGTGGCTTAGCAGGGTCACCGCCTGCCAGAACCTGAGCTCCTCTATCTGGGGGGCCTTCTCCGCGGCCCTCCTGTACTCCTCCATGGCCTCCTGGATCTTGCCCTGGGCGGTGAGGGTGTCGCCGCGATGGGCATGCGTGTATGCCTCATGTATCTCGATGAGCCTCCTAAGCTCCTTAAGCGGCTCCGGGTGGTCCTCCACCCTCAGGTCTAGGATCCTGTCCTCCCAAGGCCTGCCGCTGGACTTCACCCTCACAATGAGCATCGCCGCGGACTGCCTCCCCCTGATATCGCCACCCACGCCCTCCGCCGCCTCCAGGGCCGCCATCAGCCTGTACTGGAGGGAGCCCTCCGTTGACCTGAAGGCATCGGCCATCGCCGGCCAGACCTCCCTGCTCCTCATAAGGTTGGCCTGGACAGAGAAGCCATCCCCCTCGATGTGGCCAGCCTCCGGTATACAGTTCTCGCCGGTGTGGACCGCGACCCTACCTTCGGCGTCCAGGAAGGCCACCTGCCTCACATCGGGCCTGGGGTCCGCGGCGGTGAGCGCCTTGAGGGCCCGTTGAGGTGTAAAACCTCCCCTCATCAGGGCCAGGCCCAGAGGGCCGTAGCTCACATCCACCAGGGACTGGGTCGCCACCACACCCACCCCGGGCTCCGCCCAACACACGACCGAGCCCACCGAGAACCAGTGGGACTGTACCGCGACGCCCATCAGCCCGGCATCCCTATCGATGGCTACGATGGAATAGGTGGCCAGGGGGTGAGGGCTCAACAACCCTCCCATATCACCCCCTTCCCATTAAAAGGTTCGTAGAAACTCCTTCGGGCGGCCACCTATATACCCCCGCTTTCATCCTAGAGGGGCCTCGCGATCTCGGGGATGACCCTGTTTCCCAGCCTCCAGGATCTCCAGGGGCCGCTTGAGTACCGGCCTGGCGATCAACGTGGGTGGAATAGGTTCATGGCTCGTCCTTTATCGTGGAGAAGCAGGCGCAGGTCACCGTTCTGGCCACGCCCCTCATGGCCCTCAGGCGGTCGATGACCAGCCGGCCCACCGCCTCCATGGACTCCGCCCTGACCTTCAGTAGGATGTCCCACTCACCCGAGATCAGGTGCACCTCATGGACACCCGGGAGCTTCGCGATCTCCTCCGCCAACTCCCGCTGGGAGACGGTGCCCGGCATGAAGGAGACTAGGATGAAGGCGGTGACCGGTCTCCCGAGGAGCGCATAGTTGGGGACTGCCGTGAAGCCCCTAATCAACCCCGTCTCCACCATCCGTCTAATACGGTCCTGGACTGTGGACCGGGGCATACCCAGTTCGCGGGCAATCTCAACCACGGGTCTTCGGGCGTCCTCCATCAGCATCTGGAGGATCCTGATGTCCTTCTCGTCCATGGCATAATGCCATAGAGTGATGCATTCAATAAGCATTTAGTCGGCATTTTGCCTAGTAATCTGACAGAATGTCTATAGATGGGGCGGTTTGCCGCTCCCCGGGTTGCAGAGGCTGGTACCTGAACCAGACCCATCGGTGGGGGCCCTCCGCACCAGCTGGCTCACCATCAGAAGCCCCTTCCTGCAGAGGGTTCTGAGGATCCAGGCGGGTCTCTCCCGATTCATCCGCGAGTTCCTCGATTCCAAAGGGTTCGTTGAAGTCCTACCCCCGATCATCGGCCCGGTGACGGATCCGGGCATCAGGGGTGCGAAGCAGGCCACCGTCGACTTCTACGGGCGCGAGTATAGGGTGATGAGCAGCGCGATCCTCTACAAGCAGATGGTCGCCTCATCCCTGGGCAGGATGTACTTCTTCTCACCCAATGTCAGGCTGGAGTCGCCCGAGACGGTCAACACGGGCAGACACCTCGTCGAGTTCGTCCAGGTCGACCTGGAGGTGGCCCACGCCACCTATCATGAGATGATGGGTCTCTGTGAGGAGCTCCTGGTCCACGTGGTGGCGAGGGCCAAGGAGGAATTCGATGAGTGCCTGAAGGAGATGGGGAGGGAGCTCAAGACCCCATCCAAACCCTTCAAGAGGCTGACCTACAGGGATGCCCTGGACCTCCTCGCCCAGCACGGCCATAAGATAGAGCCCACCACCGAGATCCCCTGGGAGGAGGAGAGGCTGATATCGGAGCTGCACGGGGAGCCCTTCTTCATCCACGACTATCCCAAGGGGGCCAGGGGCTTCTACGACCGGGAAGACCCCGAAAGGCCGGGTATTCTCAGAGACTTCGACCTCATCTACCCAGGGGGGTATGGCGAGGCGGCCTCGGGGGCCGAGCGGGAGTTCGAGTATGCTAAGGTCGTGGCCAGGATTAGGAACCAGGGTGAGGACCTGTCGAAGTATGGCTGGTACCTGGAGATGCTGAGATACGGGGTTCCCCCCACAGCCGGGTTCGGAATCGGCCTTGAAAGGCTCACCAGGTTCATCTGTGGCCAGGCCTCCCAGCCCCTATGGCTCTTCCGCCCCTACCCGAAGGTGGCCGCCGTCTACTCACCCTAGCACCCGGAGGACATCATCATGAGGCCAACCCGGCATGGGGGCATCCCCCCAGCCCCCGATGAATGGGGCTACACCGACATCGCCCGGAAGGCCGTCTACGGCAGAGCCGCGGTATACCCCCTGTACCCCGGGGTGACGGGGGAGTGTGTTGGAGAGGCCCTGCTGAGCGTTCAGAACATAGAGGGCCCAGTAAGGAGATTCTACTCTCTCGACGATATCATCCTGCTCCCCCCACAGTTCACCCCCCTGCGGCTGAAGAAGGCGATGGAGCTGGTCCGGGAGCCCATCTACACCGACGTCACAACCGAGACCACCATCGGAGGGTTCAGGGTGAAGCTGCCCCTCGTGGTGGCCGCCATGGGCTCCCAACCAGTGGCCCACAAAAGGGGCCTCATCCTCAGCCGAGGGGCCGCGAAGGCAGGGATCGTCCTCGTGGTGGGGGAGAACGTCGCCACCGTCCACGGCTACGAGCGAAGGCTCTCAGGGCACCCATCCTTCAAGGAGAGGGCCCTCGCATACCTGGAGAACGTGGAGGGTGGGTTCGGCGGCCTCGTGATCCAACAGAGCGTGGAGGATGCCAACTTCGAGCTCTGGAAGAAGGTGTATTCAGACCCCGACTTCGACGAATATATCAGGAAGGGGCTGGTGGGGTTCGAAATCAAGTGCGGCCAGGGGGCGAAGCCGGGCCTGGGGGGCGAGATAATGGTTACCCGGGAGGTCGCCCTGAGGCTCCGGGACAGGTTCCACCTCTCCGATGACCCCGAGGAGGCGGTGAGAGACTTCTATGAGCGGCACTCGGTGCCGGGCACCTTCACCGAGGAGATCCTCTCCGAGCAGATCAGGGGTATGGTCAACGAGTACCGGAGCCAGTACAGGCGCGTCAAGATATGGGTGAAGACCGGACCCTACCGGGACCTGGACAGGGTGATCGATGTGGTCGACAGGGCCGGGGCCGACTGCATCACCATCGACGGCAAGGAGGGTGGGACGGGGATGGCCCCCACGGTGGCCCTCCGAGACCTCGGCTATCCCACGCTCGTCTGCCTCAAGCGGATACATGACGCCAAGATGAGGGGTGTAAAGGTGGATATGATCATCTCGGGGGGTCTGAGTGATGGAGGGGATGTGGTGAAGGCCCTCTGCCTCGGAGCCGATGCCGTCGCCATGGGTAGGCCCTTCCTCGTAGCCTCAGAGGCTAGGGTGGGGCCGGCCCACACGCCCACGAAGAGGCTGGAAGACCCCGCCATGGGCGTTGTGAACTTCGTCGAAGCGCTGCGGGTGGAAATACAGATGCTGACCTCGGCGCTGGGCAAATACTCCATCCACGACCTCTCGAGGGAGGATGTGGGCGCCCTCCGCCGGGCAGTGTCCGAGATGTTCGGGATCGAATATGTATATGGGCGCCGGCCCTAAGCCTCCCTCTGTCTATCCCTAGCCTGGGAAGACCCTCCTCCTAACCGTGTACTTGTCAAGCCTTTCCTGGACAACCTCCACCCCGATGCCGGGCCCCCTGGGCACCGAGAGGGTCCCGTCCCTGTTCAACTCGAAGGGTGGCTCCACGATGTCCTCTTGGAAGTAGCGCCGGCTGGCCGAAGTGTCGCCCGGCAGGGTGAAGTTTGGGAGGCTCGCCAACGCCACGTTGTGGGCCCTGCCCACGCCTGTCTCGAGCATACCCCCGCACCAGACCGGAATCCCCCTCCTCATGCAAAAGTCATGGATCCTTTTCGATTGTTGGTGCCCGCCCACCCGCCCCGGCTTTATGTTGATGACCCTGCAGCTCTTGAGCATGAGGGCCTTCCTGGCATCCTCCACACCATGTATGCTCTCGTCCAGGCAGATGGGTGTCTTCAGCATCCGCTGGAGCCTGGCATGGTCAACGAGGTCGTCGAAGGCCAGGGGCTGCTCTATCATCATCAGGTCGTAGCGGTCCAGGGCCTTCAGCCTCTCCTTATCCCGGAGGGTGTATGCCCCGTTGGCATCCACCATCAGTGGGATGCTGGGGTAGGCGTCCCTCACCCGCCTCACCAGCTCCACGTCCATGCCCGGCTTGATCTTGACCTTGATCCTCCGGTACCCCTCATCCAAGTAGCGCCCTATGAGCCTGATCAGCTCCTCGGGCGTCCTCTGAAGGCCCAGGCTGACCCCCACGGGAACCTCGGACTTCACCCCACCCAGGGCCCTGGACAGAGATATTCCCCGGGCCTTGGAATATGCGTCCCAGAAGGCCATCTCCACCGCGGCCTTGGCCATGTTGTGGCCCCTGATCTGGAAGCCCCTGGCCTTGGAGGCCGCCTCCACAAACTCACCGACCTCCTGGAACTCCCTGCCCACGATGGCCGGCAGTATGAAGTCACTCATAACATGCCAGGCCGTCTCGACGGTCTCATACGAGTAGGAGGGGGTCTCCTGGGCGACACACTCCCCGTAGCCAACAACGCCGTCACCCTCAAGGGCCACGATGATGCAGGTCTTGTTCTCCTCCACCCAACCGCTGGTCTCGAAGGGGGCGACCAGCGGGATCCTCACCACCCGCAGCTCCACCCGCCTAACCAGCACCTACACCCACACCCTCCGAGGTGTAGCCCCTCTGGATGAGATAGAAACACCTGTGAAGTCCCTCCGAGGTCTCCCTGAGCAGCTCCGTGGCAACATAGCCCCTCGCAAAGTAGGCCTCGAAGATCTCCCGTGTAACCATGCGCCACTCCCTGGCCAGGGAGGGGGCCGCCGACTTGATCCTCTGGATACCATCGGGGACCTCGACGAGCAGCTGCTCCTCAGACCTCCCCAGATCATGGGCTACAGGCCTGAGCATGCCCCCCGACACTTCGGTGGCGTTCACCCTGGCGGCCCCCCGCCTGAGCAGCCCCCCCACCGTGAAGCTTGGTGCCGTGCCTTGGAGCCTCTCCACCACCCGCCTGCTCTTCACCCACCACTCCACCAGGAAACGGTCCGACTCCAGGCCGGCGTTGAGCGAATCCCTCATGACCCCATAGAAGTTGCGCCTGTAGGTCCGGCAGATGGCTCCCAGCTTGGAGAGGTTGAAGTGCCCATTCGCGGTCTCCAGGGGGTCGTAGGTCCACATCACCAGATCCAGACCCTGGCCCAGCACAAACTCCCTCTGCCTGAGCTTCAGCTGGTACCCCACACCCTGATACCGCCTCTCCGGCAGAACCCCACACATATGAGAGTAGTGGTAGACCTTACCATCTCTGAGGGCCGGGATGCCGAAGAGGATGCCCACCATCCTACCACCCTCCTCGAAGGCGCCCAGGACAAGGCCCCCGTGGGCCCTAGCCGAAACCAGGAGGTGCTTGGGGGGCACATCGATATCCTCAGCCCCCCAGACCTGCTTTATCACCCGCTGGAACTCCTCCAGCTCCTCATCCGTCCCCAGGTCCCTGATGGTGATGCCCAACCTTCGATCACTAAGAGTGTCCCCATATTTCACCTTGTCGCGCCCCCGTCCACATCATAAAGATATAATCCGGGATGTAACGGGTAATCCATGCCTCCAGCGCGGAAGAACAAGTGGACAGGCCTGCTGCTATCCCTCTTCATCCCAGGCTTCGGGCAGATCTACGCTGGCAGGCCTGAGAGGGGTGGGGCGATCCTCGTCGCCTCCGTGCTCGTCTTCTCCACCGCCTACCTCTTCATAGCCACTACAGCAGACCGGGGGATACTTTACCAAATCGGGGCCAGATATCTACAGCTACTCGCGATCCTCTTCTGGGCGTGGCAGGCCTACGATGCCTACCAAGTTGCGAAGCCACCTCAGGAATAGGCCGGCGGTGACCGTCCGTCCGCATATAATGGCCTTAGAACAGGTTGGGGGGTGCAAACCCACACATGAGAGGAACAGGAAGCCCCGGGCATGGGGGAGGGTTGGGGATAACCTACGGGTTGATGGCATCAACCCTATGGGGAGGCATGTACGTGGTCAGCAGGTATTCATTCCCCACAATCCCACCCATAACCCTGGCCCTCACCAGGCTGGTCCTCGGCAGCCTCGTGCTATACACGGGCCTGCGGATAGCCTGTAGGAACAGGGCTTTCAGCCAGGATGTAAGGACGTGGGTGTTGCTGGCCATCCTGGTAGCCACCGCCTTGGTGACCCAGTTTGTAGGCACCGACCTCACCTCAGCAGGCATGGGCGCGCTTCTCACAACCACCACCCCCCTCTTCGTGGCAATCTTCGCCAAACTGCTGCTGAATGAGCGGCTCGGGAGGGGCATCACCATGGGAATCGGACTGGCTACCTTGGGGTCCATGCTGGTGCTTACAGAAAATGTCCAGCCCACGGTGGGGCCCATCACGGCGCTGGGGAGCCTCCTACTCCTAGTCTCAGCCTGCCTCTGGGCACTCTACACGGTCCTCGGAAAACCCGTCGCCCAACGGGTCTCCGCACTGACCGCAACCACCTACTCCAGCCTGCTGGCCATCCCCCTCATCCTACCCCTGATCCCCATCGAACTATCGGCCCGCCCGGTCGGCACAATATCACCCGACATCATGGCCGGCATACTGTATCTCGGGGTCGGCTCCACAGCCCTGGCCTGGTGGCTCTGGTATAAGGCGTTGGAAAGCGCCAGGGCCAGTGTTGTGGGTGTCACCTTCTTCGCCCAGCCCGTCGCAGGGGGAATACTGGCCTGGGTACTGCTGGATGAGAGGCCCACCACCCAGTTCATAATCGGCGCTCTGCTGATAGCCTCGGGGGTCCTCCTCAGCTCAAGGGGAAGCCGGACCGATTCACCCCCTCAACCGTATGACCCGCCGATTCCCCCCTCAAAACCAACCCAAAAACAAACTTTTTAGCGTAGGAGCATTTCGGGTGCCTATGCCTGTGAGCGACAGGGTCGTGAGGGCATTGCAGGAGCTGGGTCTCTCCATCAACGAGGTCAAGGCCTATGTCAACATCCTCGAAAAGGGCCCGTCCACCGCAGCCGAGGTCAGCAGTGGGGCGAACATACCCTATTCTAAGGTCTACGAGGTCCTCTCCAGCCTTGAAAGGAAGGGGTGGCTGGAGCAGGATGACGGGAGGCCGGCCAAGTACTATCCTAAAGCCCCCCAGGCGGCCCTCGAAGCCCTCCGCCTCAAGAGGGAGGCCGAGCTCCGGGAGAAGGAGGCCCTGGTCCTGAGCGAGCTGTCAGCCCTCTACGAGCAGCGGGAGGTACGTGAAAAGCCCGAAATATGGATCGTCAGGGGCGACGCCAACATCGTATCCAAGGTCAAGGAGGTGGTTCAGATGAGCCATAGGGAGCTCCTATTCGCCCTCCCCCTGGTCACCAGGGAACTCTTCGGTTTCTTCGCACCCGCCCTCGCCGAGGCCAACAGGCGGGGGGTTACGATCAAGGTGCTGGCCGGGGGAGGCACCGACCCGGAGCTGCTAAGACAGCTTTCGCGGTACGGCGTGGTCAGGACAAGAGATGCCCTCTTCGGCGGGGGTGTGATAGCCGACGGGGCCCAGGTGGTCCTGCTACTCGGGGAGGCGAGGGGGAGGGGGGAGAGGATAGCCATCTGGGCTGAGCATCCAGGCCTGGCGAAGATCGGCGGCGAGTACTTCCACTACCTCTGGCAGGGCTCCGAACCCATAAAGGCGGGCTGAGCCCTTGAAGAGGGCAGCCCCCTCCCACCTCTTCGAGAAACTTCCCCAGCGGCTCTCAACGGAGCTGTCCGCCGCCCTGAGGGGGAGGAGGAGGTGGAAGTCCTTCGAGGGCAGAGGCGCATTCTTTACGCTCGCCCTGAGCAGGGCGAGGTGGGGGAGGGGGGACCATAGGATCTGCAGGTCCCAGGTGGGTCCCGTCACGGTACCCCTAGGCCTCCACAGGTTCGTAAGGAGGTACAGGGTCCTCCACGTAAGGGTTACAGATGGCCAAAACCGGGCCGACAAGGTCCTGACCTGGGTGGCCTTCAAGAAGCTGTTGAAGCTGAGGGGGGTGGGTGAGAGGGTCTGGCCCCAACTGCCAGGCTTCGTCAACACATCCGTGTTGAGGCGCCACCTGGTGATGGTGAAGGCACGGGATGAGGGTGCCGGGGCCGATACTGGAAGCTGAATTTCTGAGGCGGCTCAACCGTTTCGCCGCCGAGGTCGTGGTCGAGGGGAGGAGGGGGAGGGCCCACCTGCCCAACCCCTCCAAGCTGACCGAGCTATTCAAGCCCGGGGCGAGGATCCTCGTCACCACAGCCCCCCGAGAGAATAGGAAGACCGCATATACAATCTTCGGCGTCTATGATGGGGACCTGCTGGTCGGGATCGACTCCCGATTCCCCAACCTGCTATTCGCGGAGGCCGTCGAGGCGGGGAGGCTGGCCGAGTTCAGCGGATATCACATATCCAAGAGGGAGGTGAGGTTCGGCAACGCGAGATTCGACTTCCTCCTCGAGAGACCGGGAGACAGGGCCCTGGTGGAGGTCAAATCCTGCAGCCTCGTGCTGGACGGGGTTGCACTCTTCCCCGACGTACCAACCGAGAGGGGGCTCCGCCATATCCTGAAGCTGATCGACGCCGTAAGGGCCGGGTACAGGGCCTACGTGGTCTGGGTGGTCCAGAGGCCCGACGCCAAGTATCTAAGGCCCTACAGGGAGGTCCACCCAGAAATAGAGGACGCCCTGAGAGAAGCCCTCGGCTCCGGCGTCCAGCTGCTGGCGTATACGGCCCGGCTGAGTGGCTCGGAGATGCAGCTAACGGGCAGGATCCCCGTGAAGGTCCAGTCCGGGGCCGAGGCGCGGAAGGCGGCCAGATTCCTCCACGAGGCCCTGGGTCTGGACCCGGAAATAGCCACCGTATACACCGACCTCCTGGTGAGGGGGATCATGTCCCGGGGTGAGGTCGAAGCCCAGGCCGCCGGGGGCGTGAGGTCGTTGCTCCAGCTGGGGATGGTCATAGTAGACCCATCCGACCAGGAAAGGCTGATGCCCATCCACCCACGCCTAGCGGTCACCAACATCGTGAGGATGCTGAGGTTAAACCCGCCCAGGAGGGATGTGGAGAGGGCCGTCGCGCTTCTCACCGGTTTATATAGCGGCTCGGAGCACGCCCACGAATAGGATGCCGCACAGACACGATGTTGTGTATGCGGGCGCCGTAAACCTGTTCGACGGTAGATGGCTGGTGGGGGCAGTGGACCTCTGGAGGTGCAGGATCTGCGGCGAAACATTCGCCGAAGAGAAGAGGTACGGTGTCCTTGACGTCGCCCCCGAGGTGGGCTTCAGGGAGAAGCCGGCCGGCACCGAGTGGGCAATCTTTGTCTGCAGCCAGAGGGACGTGATTCATTGGAGGCTCGTCCAGGCCACCGACGGGCTGGAGATCCCACACCCCTGCCCCTCCGGTGCCAACGCCACCATCGAGGGGGTTAAGATACGGCCAGCCACAAGCATCGAGAGGGGATACGCCCACTTCCTCTTCATGGTCAAGGATGTGCTGAACAGGGGGATACAGGTGGGCTTTAGGGAGGTGGTAGCCCCTTGAATATAGCCTCACTCCCCACCTACTCATCCCTGGCGTCGGGGCTCTGGATCATCGCCCTATCCACGGCCTGGGCCCTAATGCCCGGCCTGGCACCCCCCTGGTACACCTCCACAACCAGCGTCGCCCTCGCCCTCCTCGCCCTCTCCTACCTGGCCTCGGCCCTCGGGCTCTGGTTGGGCATCAGGGGGGCGGTGCCAGCTACCACCGCTTTACTGGCCGCCGGGGGACTGGCCTGGGCCCTCTTCTCCAGCTCCGGCCCAACCCTCCTGGACTTCACCAGCATCGCGATACTCCTAGGCTCTGCACTGACGGTCCTGGCCGCCTCCCGCAGGAGGGCCAAGGGATCTTTTCATCCCCTCGACTACCCCATCTACGGGTGAGGGGTTGAAGGTAGAGCCTGGACCAAAACTGGAGACGAGGATCGTGGATTTCCGTCTAGAGGCGACCCCGGACCGGATCAGGCTCGATGAGGCCGTGAACCTGAAGATCGGCTTCAGGGTCGCGGGGGGCCTAAGGGATGTATTCAACCCGGATGTCTGGGACAGGGCCATAGACCTGGATGACGAGCATCTTAGGGTGGTCACCACCCTCTCCATCCTTAAGAAGATGGGGTGGTTCCTGGACAGGGTCATCGTAAAGCCCATCATCCTGAAGAGGAAGGCCACCTTCTACTGGACCAGGGATCCCCAGAACCCCTACAGGGTATGGGTGATGCTGGTGGATGAGGAGTCCAACCCCCACATACCCGCGGGGCTGGAGGATGCCGTGAAGAGGTTCTTCGAGTTCCGGAAACAGGTCTCCCTCCTGGGCTCAGGGCTGGGGCGGGGGAGACACACCCTCTACGCGAGGGCCTCCGTCACCTGGACCCGGCACTTCTACATCGAGAAGGGGAGGGCCAGGGCCGCCTCCAACAAAGTTCAGGTCGAAGTCCTCTAACCGCCTTTAAACCCGGCTGGGCCCAGAGCTTTTAATTCGGATGTTGCGTAACCCCCGGGCGGATGAAATTCGACGGGATAATCGGGAGGGTCCTACTCACCGTTGAGGAGAGGCCCAACGAGTTGATCCTGGTATTCGCGGATAACCGCTACCTCTTCGTCAGGGTCGTCGATGGGAAGATGGAAGTGGAGTCGGTGCCTGAGTGACACTCCTGAAGGCCTCCTACGCGTCGGTACCCTTCCAAGCGCTTCATCCCATCGGGCTAGTGGCCCCTCGCGCCCCACCGCTCCGTCATGCATTATAGACGGTTTGTCTAATGCCCTGGCGATGCTGACAAGATACACCACGGCCCTCAGCGAGCGGGAGGCTAGATCCCTCTCCGAGAAGTTGACGGGGAAGAGGATCGTGGCAGTCAGATATATGTTCGAGGAGCAGGTCAACTATTACGAGTTGGTCTTCGACGACGATTCCAGAGCTACCTTCTATTACGAGGGTGATAGAGGTGGGGTCACCGTGGTGGAGGGGTTCCCATGAACCCCCCTACACCAACCCCCAATACATGGCGGAGACACGGGTCTAATTGGGTTGACTCGAATCAAATATGAATGGCCATCGGCAGGGTGGATGCGGCTTGCAGAGGGGGGAGCCTAAGCATACGCGCTACCTACGCCTATTCATCCAAGACCTCAACGAGCTCCTGATGCTGATACAGGATGAGAAGCAGAAGCTCGATGCCATGAAGCTCGCCTCCGGGCCCCGGGACTACAACTATGTCCATGCCCTCGAGGGAGCCCTCAACCTGGTGGAGAGGAGGCTGGAGGCCCTGAAGAGGGAGTACGGCGGCAGACTGCCCAAGCCCAACAGGGTTCTATCGCCATACATGCAGGAGGGGAAGGGAACCAGCCTGCTGGACCAGGCCTAGCCCTACTCCCGGTCGATGAATTCCTCCGGCCTTGGGGGCTCGGGGCTCAGCCCCTTCCTCTTCCTAAGCTCGGCGATCAGCGACGACAGCAGGGAGCTGGGCACCGGCGACCAGCCCTTGAAGTGGGTCGTCCATATGGCCCTGCCCGCCGTGGCGCTCCTCATGATCTCCGCCAGGTCGAAGGTTTCGGCCGCCGGAAGCTCGCCCTCCAGCACCGTGAGCAGCTCCCGCTGGTCCACCCTGAGTATCTTGCCGCGTTTCGACGATATGATACCGGCCACGGCGCCTATCATCTCCGATGGACACTTCACCTCTATACCCATGATGGGCTCGAGCAGCGTGGGGTCCGCCATCAGCATCGCCCCCAGAAGGGCCCTCCTGCTGGCGGGCATCAGCTGGGCATAGGTCCTGTGGGCCGGGTCCTCGTGAAACACCGCGTGGTGCAGGACCACCTTAACCCCGCGGCAGTATTCTAGGGCGAGGGGGCCGTTGTTCATCACATCCAGGAAGCCTGCCCTGAGGCTGTCGATGGACTCCTGCATGAACTGGACACCCTTGGTCATATCCACGAAGATGTTCCCCTTCTCGTCGATGGTTACCACGTTACGGGCCTCCTCGGCGTCCCAGCCCAGCCCCCTCAGGATCTTCGCCACCTCCCTCCTGTCCATGTTCTCGTTGAGCCTGCCGGACCTGATGAGCTCTATAACCTCCGGCGCCAGCGGCTCGACCCTGATGTAGATCTTGTTGTGCCGGTTGGGCGACCTCGACATGACGGGGCCCGCGGGCGCCCTTATGGTCTCGCGATAGTTGATGAGGGGCTTGGACACTATGATCTCCAGGGGGCCGATCCCGTCGGGAGGCCCCAGGGAGATCAGGGTGGTGGCTATCTCCAGATGGAGCACCCCCATGCCGGATAGGAGGGTCTCCCCCGTCTCCTCGTTAATCCTGACCACAAGGTTCGGGTCCTCTATACTCAGCCTCTGAAGGAGGTCCACGAGCTTGGGCAGGTCCTTGGGATGCTTGGGCTCCACAGCCACCGTGACCACCGGCTCAGAGACGTAGCGGACCCCCTCGAAGGGGACGACACCCTTGACGCTGGTGATGGACTCCCCAGCCCTCGCATGTTCCAGGCCCAGCAGGGCGGGTATGTTCCCCGCCGGAAGCATGCCCACGATCTCCCTCACGTTGCCCATGAACATCTGCACGCTCTGAATACGCCCCTCACGTCTAGCGTTGATCAGGTAGACGGTATCTCCGTCGTGGACGGTGCCTGAAAAGAGCCTGCCGGTGGCCACAACCCCCGCCGCGGGGTCCACCACCACATTCGTCACCATCATCAATATGGGGCCCTTCTCGTCGCATCTGAGTAGGGCCCTCCCCACCTCACTGTCCAGGCTACCCTTCCAGATCCTGGGGATACGATAGCTCTGAGCCACATGGGGGGGAGGGTGGTGCTGCACCACCATCTCGAGGATGGCCTCGTGTAGCGGGGCCCTCTCGGAGAGGGCCCTCACCGCCTCACCACCCTTGCTGTAGGCTTCGTAGATCTCGCTGAACCTTATCCCGTACCGGCTCGCCATGCGGTAGTTGAAGCCCCAGCGGTCCTTGGAGGCCCCGAAGGCCACACTATTCTCCTGCACACTCACCTTCCACTTGCTCCTGTATTCGGGGTCGGCGTATGTCTCGATGAGCCGGTTAAAGTCGTTCACAATATTCGTCAACCAGCCCATCATCTTGTCGGGGGTGAGGCGCAGCTCCTTGATCAGGCGGTCGATCTTGTTGATGTAGAGGACGGGCCTACAGAGCTCCTCCAGGGCCTGGCGGGTGACGGTCTCCGTCTGGGTCATCACACCCTCCACCGCATCAACCACCACCACCACACCATCGATGGCCCGAAGGCTCCTCGTGACCTTCCCTGTGAAATCGATATGGCCGGGCGTGTCGATCATGTTGAAGACATAGGGCTTCCCCTCATGCTCGTAGTACAGGGTGACGTTGGCGGCCTTGATGGTCATCTGGCGCTGCTGCTCCAGCTGCATATAGTCGAGGGCCAAGGCCTGGCCCGCCACGCTGGGCGACAGCATCCCACAGGCGGCCAAGAGGGAGTCAGATGTTGTCGTCTTCCCGTGGTCGACTCCCATTGAGGGGGTTGCTCCCCACCTCAATCATGGGCTATTATCCCGAAGTTCCTGATCTGTTCCTTGTTGGCTATTATCTTGAGGGCCTCCGCGGTGGTCTTATACCTGGGCAAGCGACCAATCCTCCCCTATGCGTCCCCGGCCGACCCCCCAGCCACATTATTAATCTTACACCCTACTAATCACCAGTCTGGCCCAGCTTACACCCCCAAGATGTAAGGGTGGTTGGATGCTGAATTGGACGCCTGCCGTGTGGAGTATGGGCTCTACAAACCGAGCTATGTGTTGCTGTTAAGAAGGTGCAGGTCAGAGGTGTACGCTAGAAAGGCGTCCTGAGAAGCCCCTCCTCGGAGGGATGGTCGTCATCCGCAGAGCCAGTGCCTCTACCCTCTCTGCGGAGACCGGTTAGCACGGACAGTGAAGCGGGAAGCCGATGTAAAACTGGGGAGGGGAGTCATCAATGTTTCGAGGCAGGCCTGTGCCTGGACGCACCCCTACCCCTGACCAGAAGCCCCCCGAGGGTCGCCAGGGCGATGAGAAGGCCGAGCAGGGCATAGAGCGGGCTGTAGTCGGGGGCCCAGACCGCCTCAAGCATCTTAGGCCCATCCATGATAACCCTCCCTGAGGGAGATGGGCCCGTAAAATCCCCCCTCCAGCCCACGAACACATCCTGAACAGGGAAGCCCAGGCGGAGAGGCGTTATCGAAAAGCTGGCCTCACCACCCTCATCGTACCAGCCTCCACCTGTCACGGTCCCCTTCTGCGTCACGATCGTGAGGAGGAACTGTCTCTTGTATGCTGCGTGGACCCACCTCGGGCCCGTCATGGCCACCGTGAGCTGGGACCCTCTGGCCTGGACACCGTCCAACAGCCAGTGGGAGAAGACCATCCTCTCACCGGGGCCTTTCTGTATCGTCTCCAGGGCCTGCACCACCACCAGAGAGCCCTCGTCATACCATCCCTCACCATCGGGCTCCTGGGCATCCGATGTGATGTTCAGGAAGTACTGCTTTATGTAGACGGCCTCCACCACCCTGGGCCTATCCATTATCAACCGGACCTCTGGGTTTGGGGGTGGGGTGCCGTCCACCACCCAGCCCTTGAAGAGAATCCTGACACCATCGGCCGGAGCCGGCACATCCGGGGGGCCCAAGGTGACCATGGAGCCTTCGTCAAACCACCGCCTCTCCTCAGGGAGATGGCCGACCCTCACGATGAGGAGATATTGGGGGCTGTAGGTGATCGTGAAAACCCCCGGCGCCGAGACTTCGAAGGCCGTCCTATCCGCCCGGTACCTCACCTCGGGGGAGAGCTGAATGATGGCGGGGACCGAAACCCTGTGGGTCGTTCCCAGGAGGAACCAGAGCCTCACAACCAGGTCCGAAACGGCCTCCCTGATAGACCCGTCCACCGTCACATTGAACCTGATGCCCCCCGGCAGCCCCCGGAACTCGAGCGCTACAGCGTAGAAAGCGGACGTGGCCCCCCTGGCATCCGCCTTACCCCAACCCCAGAGGTTGGAGCCCACCGAGGGGTCTATGGGGCCCGTGAAGCCGTCCTGGCGGGCCCCCCTCCGGAGCCTCTCCATGAGTCGCTCGGGCGTGAGATTCACCTCGTACTGCATGAGCAGGGCGGCCAACCCGGCCACATGGGGGGCCGCCATACTCGTCCCCCTCAGGGGCACATGGGTTGCATCACCGCCAAAGGCCGTGTAACGCCTCACGGGCCCCGCCTGCGATGAGAGGGCCGATACGATATCGGCGCCAGGAGCCGCCACATCGGGCTTCACCCTACCATCCCTCGTGGGACCCCTCGAGCTAAAGGTGGCGAGAGAGCCAGGCGGGCCCAACAGGGGGGTGAATCCAGTTATGATCCTCTCGCGGGTCACATAGGCCCCCACCGCTATCACCCCCGAGGCCGTGGCGGGTACGCCAACAGTCCCGGACCTCTCCACATAGCTGGTGAAGCCGGTCCGGATGTCCTCGCAGCTGTCGGTGTCGATGTATGCATCCCAGCGCCCCTCACCCCTCACATCCACCCCCAGCAGGGTGAAGCTCCAACCGGAGGTCCTGAGGGGCTGGGCTGATGTGACCTCTATCTGCCAGTTGACACCCTTTTCGCCGACGAACCGGCCTATCGAGATACGCCCGGAACTTGTGGATACACCTGTGGGCGGGGTGGGGCCCAAAACCCTCGTCCCGTCGGGTGCGGTCACCAGGATATCCAGCCTGTCACCGAGGCCATGCCACACATCAACAATGGCCCTCCTCACATCCCTGTCAAGGACCCAGGGCACCGTGGCGGAGCCCCCCTGTGCAAGCCACCCCCCGGCATGAATATCCCTGTGGCCGGAGTTTCCGGCGGCAACCACCACCGGTATTCCATCCGCCACGATCCGGTTGAGGAGCTTCTCGAGGGGGTCCGTGTCATCATGGCCGCCCAGGTTCCCGCCCAGACTAAGATTGATCACCGTCCTCAGCCCAGCGCTCTTAGACTTCTGCCAGATGTATGTGAGGGCGTCGATCAGCTCCGTGTCCCCGAAGCTCCAGCCGCTACCCCGGCAGACCGGCCTCCCACTCTTCACGATGATCAGGCCGGCGGCGGGTGCTACACCCATCCACTTCCCGCTGGCCCTGCCCGTGCTCGCCGCTATACCCGCCACATGGGTGCCATGGCCATGGGTATCCCCGGTGGCCGCGACCCCGAGCTCTATATCGCGCCGCGTCCATTCGGCCCCGTATGGGAAGCCGGCGGGCGGCCTCCCCTGGGCGGTCTGGTCCCAGACGAAGAGGATCTTGCTGGTGCCGTTCTCGAAGTAGAAGTCCGGATGCCTCACATCGATCCCGGTGTCCACGATACCTATCGTGACCCCGGCGCCCAGCACCCGGTTGCCAGCACCGTCCCTCAGCTCCCTCCAGACCACATCCACCCCCATCTCCGGTACGCTCTCATCGAGGGCGACGCGATAGGTCCTCCCGCCCCCAACCCTCTGGACGAAGGGTAGCCGGGCCAGCTCCTCCAGAGATTCCCGGGCCAGCCTCAAGGTGACCACGATGTCCGTGCGGGCCCTTATGGTGCCGAGCCTGGCCAGCTCCGAGAGCAGCCCATCCGTGGGCGGCTGGGAGAGAAGGACATATACATCCAGGGCACGGCCCGGTGGGCTCCTGGAGGCCTCGAAGAGGAGGAGGGGCTCAACCCTAGAGGGCTCCGTGGGGGTCTCCACGGTGAAGCCCGGGGGCGTCGCGAGCGCAAGAAGGAGGATAAGCGTCACCCCCAGGACCCTCAGCATCGACATGTCCGGAGCCCCACCCGAGATAAGTGTTCACGGGGCCCGCACCAAAAAGCCCTCATAGATGTGCTGAGTGAGGCTGTCATAGGGCCCTGGGCCCGGCTCTGTAGAGAGATTGGTGTCTTCAGCGCATCTGGAGATGCTAGCCAGTAAAGAAGGGTATGCGTGAGGTAGGGGAGAACCATAGCCCCATCGATGAAGAGGGGGAAGGGCCGCTAGGACCCCTTCTGGTGTGGGGGTAAGCCTTATTCAGGGTTCTCGTGGTCCCGGAGTTGAGAGATGATACCCTAGTTGACAGGCCGCCCCATCATCCCAAGAGAGGTTGCGGAGGAGGCGGTGGTGGCCAGGGGGTTCCTCAAAGACCACATCCATGAGACACCCCTGGACTTCTCCAACACCTTCTCCAAGATGACGGGTGCCGAGATCTACCTCAAGCTGGAGAACCTGCAGAAGACCGGTTCATTCAAGGTCAGGGGCGCCATGTACAAGGTGGCGAGGCTGAGGGAGCAGGGCGTCCGCCTGGTGGTCACCGCATCGGCCGGGAACCATGCCCAGGGCGTGGCCTACGCCGCCAGCGTGGCGGGCCTGAAATCCATCATCGTCATGCCCGAAACCGCCCCCGTCTCGAAGATAAATGCGACCCGCAGTTATGGGGCTGAGGTCATCCTCCACGGCAGGGTCTACGACGACTCCTACAAGAGGGCCGTCGAGATCTGCGCCGAGAGCGGCGGGGTCTTCCTGCACCCCTTCGACGACGTGCAGGTGGTGGCCGGCCAGGGGACCATCGCCCTAGAGATCCTTGAGCGGATGGAGCCTGAAGCCGTAGTCGTCCCCATCGGTGGGGGAGGGTTGATCTCCGGCATAGCCTCTGTCCTGAAGACCCGCCTGGGCAGTAGGGTCCGTGTATATGGTGTGCAGTCCAAGGCGGCCCCCAGCATGCTCATCTCACTGGAGAGGGGGAGGCCCACCGAGGTCGAGGTGGACCTCTCCATCGCCGACGGGATAATCGCTAAGAAGCCCGGCGAACTCACCTTACAGCTGGTCTCCGAGTGCGTCGACGACATCGTGTTGGTGGACGACTCCGAGGTCTCCCGGGCCATGTTCCTCCTCTTGGAGAGAAGTAAGACGGTGGTGGAGGGGGCGGGGGCCTCATCCCTCGCCGCACTCCTCTCCGGCAAGATCGATGTCAGGGGGAGGAGGGTGGTTGCCATGGTGAGCGGGGGCAATGTGGACATGACGGTGCTATCCAAGATCGTCATCCGGGAGATGATGAGGGAGGGCAGGATGGTGCGGATCAAGGGGACCCTCCCCGACCGGCCGGGTGAGCTGAAGAGGGTGGTGGACGTCCTGGCCAGGGCCAGGTGCAATATTGTGGATATCGAGCATGACCGGATGCAGAGCCTCCTTACCCCAGGATGGGCCAGCATCCAGATAACCTTTGAGATCCCCGCCAAGGAGAAGCTGAGGTACATCCTCGGGGCCCTCAGAAGACAAGGCCACCAGTTCGAGGAGGTGTAGAGCCGTGGAGATGAGGGGCACGGAGCGTCTCAGGCACCGGCTGGCAGACGGGGCTCCTCCCGACGCTGGTGCAGCGGTGGCACTGATCTTCGCACCGGGCGATGCCTGCGAGCTCCTCTTCATCGAGAGGGTCAGGAGGGCGTCGGACCCATGGTCGGGTCATATCGCACTGCCCGGCGGCAGGCGGGAGCCCCACGACGCCTCCATCCTACAGACCGTGATCAGAGAGGCCCGGGAGGAGGTGGGCATAGACCTGGCGGGTAAGGCCGTCCTGCTGGGCTCCCTCACACCCCAGAGGCCGGGGAACCTGCCATCCCTCCTCGTGGTCCCATTCGTCTTTCAGCTGAAAGAGTGGGTGCAGGTCACGCCCTCCCATGAGGTCGAAGCGCACTTCTGGGCCCCCCTCAGGTCCCTACGGAGGGGAGTTGTGGAGGTCGAGGTCAGGGAGGGGGTAAGGGCGCCGAGGCCCGCCTACCTCTACCGTGGCAGGGTGATCTGGGGGCTGACGGCCAGGATACTGGATGAGCTCTTCCAAGCCCTCGCCGGCCCTCATGAAAAGGTTACTTCTGGATAAAGGATGTATCTCCGCCTATCTCCGGTCCCTCAGGGTTTCTCTTCTACCCCTACCACCAGCCTCCCGTACCTGCCCACATTCAGCCGAAGGGTCCCCCTGAAGGTGTTTGTGTACCCGTTCTCCACAGCCACGCTGTCCCCCTCCTTCACCCTGTCGATATCCTCGTTCCACAGCACCAGGGTTATCTCGCCGCTATCATCGCTCAGGATAAAGTCGCCCACACGGGCCTCCTCACCCGTCCGCAGCTTCACATTCCTGATGTCCTTCACCGCCTTAATGATGCCCTGGACGTAGACCCTGCTCATCCCATCACGAAGCTCCCTTATCTTCAACCCCAAGCCCACCTCATACTCAATATTTAGAGGTTCAGATGGAGGCTAGGGCTGTAAACCCCTCAGGAACTCCTCCTGCCTCCTCTCTATGGCGCCGGGCTCCCTCAGCCTTACCCTCCCGATGGCCTCTGGGGCCTCCAGACCCCTGGACAGCATGAGCCAGGCCGCGAGGACGCAGCCGGTCCGGCCCCGACCCGCCGAGCAGTGCACCAGGACAGGCCTCCCCTCCCCCAGGGAGGCATCGATGATGGAGGCCACCCGCCGCACCAGCCCCGGGCTGGGGGCTTCATGATTCTTGATGGGGAAGTGGTGGTACTCCAGGCCCAGCCGCCCCACCCACTCCTCCGGCACCCTCGTCAGGCTCAGCCCGATGAGGGTCTTGATCCCCATGCCCTCGACCCACCTCAACTCCCTGAGGCTGGTGGGCCTTGAGCCCCCCGCAACCCTACCCTCCTCGAGCCACCAGAAGTTAGCCAACCGTCCCGTCAACCGGCCGAAGACCGTCCTCCAGATATCCCCCCAGCTCTCCAAAGCGACCCATCCAGCGACCTAGCCCATGTGTAGGGCCATCGTCAGGACCCGGGGCAGCCCGCCGAGTCGCAGACCACCACCCTACCCTTCATCCAGGGGTGGGGGGTGCAGTGATAGGCATAGACACCCTTAAACTTGAATGTGTAGGTCCACGACTCCCCGGGCTGAAATAGTCGGGAGTCGAATAGCCCCTCGTCCGAGGTGACCGTGTGGGCCGCGATGTCCTCATTGGTCCACGTCACCGTGTTGTTGACACCGATGAAGATGACGATCAGTTTGGGGACATAGTTTTCGGGGTTAGTCGGGATAAACGAGTTTAACACGATCCTGGCCTGAACCTTCTCAGGGGGGTTGCAGACTTCGGGGAACTGCACACATATATCCCTGGGGGCCAGGTAGGGGAGGTAGACCAGCTGGTAGAACCCAAGCCCCCCCATGGACGCCAAAAGAACCATGAATATGATGGGGCCCGCCTCGATGGGCTTGGGGACACCAGCCATGGTACCCAGCGGCCCGCCACGCCTTAGTAAAACTTTACCCTCATTCTCAACCTTGAGAACGAAGAATCCCCTCTCCGGCGTGGACTGAATGAATATGCCCACCGCTAGCTCCACAGGCCACCTATCCCGACCTGCACCCTCACTCGTTGCTAGGTCTGGCCCTTCTAGGTTTCCTGGATCCTGCCCTCCTCCCCCGCCGTGTAGGGCTCTTCTTGATTACTGTTTGGCCAGCCTCCCCCGCATGCCCGAGCCCGGGATCCGCTTCAGGGCCTGGATCCGGGACAGGCTGCGCAACCGCCGGGGCTGCGCCCTCTAAGCTACCTGCGGCTCCCAGCGCAGCAGGGGCCTCCGTCGTCCTGGGAGCATCGCCCTGGAGGCCACCACCATTCGTATAGATGGTAGGCTGGGCCGGTCGGGGGGCGGCGCCACCGCCCCTCCTTCTAACAATGGAATACCAGAGATAGCCTAGTGTGGCCGCTATCGCCGCGATGGCTAGTCCCGCGAAGACCGCAGACTCTGCCATAATCCACAGCATTTAAGGGGTAGTCTTCTACCCTCGGGTCTACACCGCTTGACCGTTATGTCTGCCTCTAGAGCCGGGTGCTAGTAGACCGAGAAGGAGTGCCCGCAGGCGCAGGTTGAGGTGACGTTGGGGTTGTTTATCTTGAAGCCGGAGCCCATCAGGGACTCCACATAGTCGATCTCGGCGCCCTTGAGGTATCGGGCGCTGAAGGGGTCCACCACCAGCTTTATGCCGTTCTGGTGCATGACGATGTCGTCCTCGCCCACCTCCTCCTCCAGGGCCAGCCCGTATGTGAGCCCCGCGCAGCCTCCACCGGCCACATATACCCTGAGGGCCGCGTTGGGCTTACCCTCCTTTTGAAGGAACTCCTTCACCTTCTGGGCCGCGAGGGGTGTCACCGTCAGGATATTCGCAACCCTCTCCATTCTCATGGAGCTTGGGAGCTGCCAGATATAAGCATGTTGTTGGGGCCTGTGGAGTCAGCCGGTGAATTCAGCCAGCTTGCTGAGGGTGCTCCTGTCCGTGCGTATCACGAAGGTTATGAGGGGTGCCTTGAAGAAGCGGGCTGCCCTCTGGGCCAGCTCGCCCCTCCATCCATCCATCTTGGGGCAGACCGGGAGGCTGTTGACCCGGATCTTCCTCTCATCCACATATCTCAGGAAGCGTATGAACCGCTGGGTGTCCCTGGGGTCGAGGCCCTTCTCCTCACACAGCGCTGTCCAGACCTCCACTATGTCGTTGTAGGCCAGCCCCGCCTGGAGCCTCCTGAACCCCCTGAGCCCCTCGGACACGCCCATCTCCTGGCCCGCGCCTCCTTATGAATATCGCAACTGCCCTATGGGGGGTAGCGGTCCGCCAGCGCCTCGGCCAGCCTCCGGAGGAGCTCCTCGTCCCTCTCACCGAAGGCGGCCGGCTCGTCGCTGTCTATGTCTATCTCAGCCACCACCCTCCCCCTCACCTTGATCGGGACGACTATCTCAGACCGGGTTTCGGGAAAACAGGCTATGTAGCGCTCATCCCTGCTCACATCCGGCACATTCTCTATCCTGCCCGTCCTGGCAGCGCTGCCGCAGACCCCCTCGCCCACCCTGATCCTCACGTGCTCGGTGGCCCTGGGGCCATCCCAGGCCTTGAGGACCAGCCAGTCGCCCTCCACCACATATATCCCGACCCAGGAATATCTGGGCACCATCCTCAGCATCCTGACCGCCGCGTCGAGGGCCCGATCCCACTCCCGGGGCAGCGTGGAGAGCTTTGGAAGCAGGCTCTCCGGCTCCATCCCGAGATGCACCGGACCGCCACCGTTAAACCGTTACCGGTCCTCCTCCTCACCCCAGGCAGTCTTCAGCAGCCGGATCACCTCCTCATCCTCCAGCTGCTCGAACTCCTGGTAGAACTGCCCTATGGCCATGAAGTAGGGTGGTGTGAGGGGGCATACAACCCTGTCGGCCTCATCCATCAGCTTCGGGATGGTTTCAGGGGGGGCCACAGGAACCGCGCAGATGAGGGGGTCAGCACCCCGATCCCCAGCCCATTTGAGCGCCAGCATCATGGTGGCGCCGGTGGCCACCCCATCATCCACCACGATCACGGTCCTGCCCCGAATCCTGGGCTCGGGCCGATCACCCCGGTAAAGCCTGTACCGCCTCAGGGACTCCAGCCTCTGCCTCTCCCCCTCCTCGAGCAGGTAGCTCTCCGGCACCCCCAGCATGGCGATCACATCCTCGTTTAGGACCCTGGTGCCGTCGTGCAGGATGGCGCCCACGGCCAGCTCGGGGTTACCGGGCGCCCCAATCTTCCGGGGCGTCACCACATCCAGCTCGCCACCCAGTGATCGGGCCAGTTCAAACCCTACTACGACACCACCCCTGGGAATGGCGAGGATGAGTGGATCCTGGCCCCTGTACTCTGAGAGGTGCTCTGCCAGCCTACGGGCAGCATCAACCCGGTCTCTGTAAGCCCCCCACAATCAATAAACCACCATCAAACCAACATAAGGTTTGCTCTAGAATCCCAAGCAGCAGGGGTTCGAGTTTAAGGTCCTCTGAAATATTAACCAAATAGGCCATCCTCGCCAAGGAGAAGTGGATCGACACTTAATAACTATGTGTTATGATACTCCAGAATCAGCCAGCCTGGCGAGTTCTGATTCCGCTGTGGCCGGCCTTGGCAGGGCGGGGGTGGCGTCGAAGCTGGATCCTGCGCGCCTGCACTTGGGGCAGTAGCCCATGCGCTGTATGCTCTGGGTGTGGCTGTGCACGTGGTCGTGCACGGTCTTGTTGCTGCGCTTCATCCGCTCACCCACCTCTATCATGCTCAGGCCCTGCAGGTACAGCTCGATGATCTGCGCGTGCTCCTTGTCGCCCACCGTGCTGTAATGGCCCCTGAACCTGCCCTCCAGGGGCTTCTCCTCGAACTGCACCCTGATGTTGAGCTTTGCGAGGATGTCCTCGCCCTCCTCCTTATGCCATGATGGATAGGGGAAGACGCCCACCGCAATATGCCCCCTGCGGGTGAGCATGACGAGCTGGTGGGGCTTCATGTGCTGCAGGAAGGAGGGCTCTATGTGCCTGTAGATGAACCAGAGCTCACGGGGCAGACCCCCCGCCCCCTGGGCCTTGAAGACGTTGAAGTCAGCCAGGCTGCGCACATCGACGTCTAGGCTGGTCATCCTCACGCTGTCCAAACCCAGGCTGCAGCCCACATGCCTGGATTCACGGAGCCAGTAGATGAGGAAGGCCTTCGCCGCTTGCTGTGTCTCCACCACCTTAAGCCTCGAGTACATGAGGCTTGAAGCCTCCCTGCATATCGTGAAGACCATCCGCCTCCAGTGCAGCCTGTGCCAGAGCTTATCGATGATGAAGTTGCAGGCTTCATACTCCGCATCCAGGCTCCTGTAGAGCGGGCTGCTGTTGATGATCAGGTCATAATCGGAGAAGTCCTCCAGCCTCAGCCTGGTGTAGGGCTTCACATCCGCATGCTGGCACTCCACGATGGCATTTTCATCGCAGAGCAAGAGCACCCGCTTCTCCTTAGCCCAATCGCTGCGCAACCAAGCCAGGTTTTCCCCGCTCCTGGACCCGAAGAGGTCCAAAACGCAGTTCCCATGCTCTAAATGCAGCTCAGCTAGGTGCTCCAGGAAGCTGGATTTGCCGGCACCTCTTACACCCATGGTGAGCCATACATAGGGCCGATCGAACCTTATGGCTTCGCCGCCATTAAGCCAGGCGAGCTTCATGGTTGCGATACTCTAGGCCTGGACCTGCCCCCTATGATGCTCAGGGTCTCCATCCAGGTCTCCTGCGAGATGTAGTGCGTGAAGATCACCCTCATCAGGTTCAGCGCGCTGGGCATCACCCTAGTTATGAATTGATTTTTCACCTCCTCCACCACGTGAAGCAGGGCCTCTCCGCTGCAGAGATACAAGGCCAGATAATTCAGGTACTGGTGCCATATCTTCGTGCCCTCCTCGCCCTCGGGCCTGCTCTTCACCCTGGCAAAGAATCGTTGCCACTCCTCGATGTGCGGGAAGAACTCCCATATGCTTCTGATGAAGTGGCGGAGATATCGCCAGCCCTCATCCCACCCGAAGCTCCACGGTACTACCGCGAAACGCCCCACCCTGTAGGGGCCAGTGGGCACCTCGACCACGTTGGACAGCGATACGGCCGCCTGATAGAGCTCATGAATGGTCTGCCTAGTATCCTCATCAAAGAGCGCCTCCTGCTCTTCACTGGGCAGCAGCATAAAGGCCTCCAGGATCATTCGGATCTTGTCCAGTGGAGGCGAGAAGAGCGCAGCTGCCAGGTTGCTGGCCAGGATCTCCTCAAGCTCGCCCCTCTGGGGCGCCCTTATAGCTGCGGCCAGGGTCCTGCTCATCTCCTCATCCATTTCAGGCTCTTCAGCGGTCAGCGTGTCCTCAACGGGCTCTTCATCCCCTTCACTCATCATGCTCACCCCCATGCTTGGACAGCCTCTCCACCACCCTGCTGGGGATCCTCCACCTATACACAGCTAGGTAGAGGGTGAGCAGGGCCATGGCTAGGAAGACCCTCTGCAGTTCGACGCCCAGATCACCTACTACAAGCATCTCAACACCTACCTCCATGTGCTGCGATCATCGCGGGCTTTCTGTGCCCTGTTCTAACAGGGGCCCGGCAGTAGAGCACCCTCCCATTCCAGCGGTGAGCGAAATAGGTTGCGCTCCTCCTCTTCCTCTGCAACGAGGCCCTCACATGGTGAATGGGGCAGAGGATCACGCTCATCGCCGCCTTGAGCTCAGAGAGCTGAGTATGAGCCCTCCACTGCAGGTTGAGCTCGCACAGCCTGAGCCAGCAGGCCTGGCACACCTCATAGGCGTGTTGGGTGATGGCCATCACCGCCACCCCCTTCCCGCACAGGTCACAGGTGTTGTTCATGGAAGCCCAGCCCCCTTGAGGGTCGAACTCAGGTAGCATGATGGCCCCCTGGCTGCGCAGGCTGAACTCGGGTAGCCCACAGGCTACATGATACTGGAGTATCAAGCTCAGAGCCTGCCCCCCAAGTTTTGCCAAGGTTGCCAAGGTCAGAAAAGACCCCCCATCCTCTGGTCCAGAACCCTTGGACAACCCCTTCTCTTCCAACCTTGGCAAAATCGATTTTTTGGGAAAATATTTCTTGATATCCCAAAAATTTAAGCTCAGGCAGCCTGTAGGATACTTGATACCCCAGTATTAAGTGCTTTTGGGAAAAAATTCTGGATTTCCCAAAGATTTCCCAAAAGCGTTTCATCTGCTGTTTTTGGGAATTTTGGGAAATTTGGGAATGTTTAGGTATATAGGAGCAGGCCGCTGTTCTGACTAACCCACCTGCCCCTCCTATATACCTAAACCCTTCCAAAATTCCCAAAATTCCCAAAAACGCCACATGAAACGGTTTTGGGAAATCTTTGGGAAATCCACAAATTTTTCCCAAAACAAGACTACACAGCAAAAACTGCCTCCTCGAGACAGCTACCTGGAAATCTTTTGGCAGGTTTTGCGGATTTTTTGGAAGACTTCGTGGAATTTCTGATGGTACCATCATCAGAGATCCCCCTGAGCCTGCCAGGTGCCCACAGGCTCTATGGTCGGAACCGGATCTAGGCTCCAGATAACGGCATACGGATCCCCCCTGTCTCCCTTCTCTACCTCCAGGTGGAAGTACGCCTTCAGGTCTGGATTATGCCTTGCCGGGTTCCCCTTTTTGGCATCCTTGAGGATCGCCGAGAAATACTGCGCAGATCTCGGAACGTAGGGCAGTGCCTCGAGAAGCAGCTTATGAGGCACGGGCGTTGCTTTCTTCTGCTCTTCGCTCAAATTCCTCCTCCACAGCTCCACGGCGCTCACGATCTCCTTCAGGTAGGTGGGCAGGGTGTCGAACGTCATCTTGATGAGCTCCTGGAGGCCTTGCCTGTAGTTCTCGGTGATGGCCTGAATGCTGGCGAAGTTTATCCGCAATATTTCCGCGAGGTACTCCTCCGCATCTCTCAGGATGTCATCTACTTCATACTCCTTGAGGGCTATCCTGGCCAGGTTCTTAACCAGAGCGCAATTCAGGGCTGCGCCCCTGGTGTGAGTGCCGCCATTCAGGACGAACTCCTTGAGGAACAGGGCGAGCTCTTCGTTCTCGGTGGCCAGGCCTTCGACGAGCGAGAGCGCCTGCCTGATCCATTCCTCGTTTCTTTCATTCAGCCACTGCCACACGCGGTCATGATGGATGATCTTCCTGATCTCCGGCAGAGCATATTCCTCCACGGCCCTATAGAGGGCCACCTTATCGGAGAGCTCGCCCTTCAGGTCCTTCTCCCTAGAAGCGATGCGCTTTGCCTCGTTCTTATACAGGATGAGGCCGAACCGCCGGCCCATGGTGGGGTTCCTGCATAATTTCTCCAGGAAGATCGCGTACTGGGATTTCGGGTGCCCTATGGGGTTCGAGAGGAAGATGAGCGTGCTCCTGCTCCAGATGCTGAAGGGCTGGGCCGCGGTGTCCACGATCGCCTCGCCCCTCTCCATGATGTTCGGCAGGTAGCGGAGTATATTTCCCCGTGTGAGGCTTTCGACCTGGTCGAAAGCAATAGGCAGCTCTGTTTTATCGAGCGATCCAGGCTTGGGGCCCTCGCTGTCAGCGTATCCCACCAGGCTGTGGTCATATACCTTGTCCTCGAGGGTCCCGATCGCGTTGTAGTACTCCGATTTCCCTGTCTGGCCCGGCAGGACCACCTGCGCATGGGGGTTGATGCTCTGGATTATCCCCCGGGGCAGCGTCGCCATTCTCACGATCTTGAAGTCCGGGTCGACGCCTACATTCTTATGGTCGATGATATCGTTGATGAACGCCTCCCAGTCCATCGACCGCAGGAATTGGACATCCTTCAGCCTGGGGACCGGCTCGAGGAGGATGTACGAATCCTTGGCCTCTCGACCCAGGACACCCCTGGCCTGGCTCAGGATCTCCTCAGCCTCAGCGCCCTCCACCCTCCTGAGCGCGTACTCCAGCCGCTTTGGATTCACGTACCCGTCCCGGTCGAGTATGAGGAAGGGCTGCTGGCCCTCCTCCTTCCAGGCCTTGTAAATTCGGAACTCCGTCCTAGCCTCGATGAGATTGCCCTGGGGGTCGAACTCGATAATAGGCTTGCCATATATCAGCCGAAGAAACTTGAATTTGATAGCCGGCCTCAGGGCTGCATCGCCCGCTTCCTTGATGAGGATCTGCCCCGGTTTTGGATATGGATAGTTCTGGGCGCTCTTCCAGACGGTCCTGAGCTCGTCTTCGGGCAGCGGGGGGTTATTGAGCTGATTCCACCTCTGCAGCTCGAACCAGGCAGTCTGCGGATCCAGGCCCACCTTGAAGAGGAGGTGCCGTGCGTACTGAAAGGCGCTCTCATTCCTCATTCCTTCGGGCACGCCTTGGATGATCTCGTCGATCTGCGGCTTTTCTTTGAGGCGCCAGCCGAGGCTCTTCGCCCGCTGCAGCACCGACTGGAAGATGCCCTTTACGGTCATTATCTCTAGGCTGCTTGAGATGACCTGATACTCGCCTAGGCCTTCGAGGCGGCACTTGCTCTTCTTGCAATACGCGTGATCTATTACCGACGGGGGCGCAACGACGTAGCCCCCCTCCCCCAGCAGGTCCAGGGGCGGATCCTCGCTGATGCGAATGCTTCGCCTGGGCACCTCACCGGCCTCTCTCAGCCATACCTGAACCCCGCCATGAGGCGTCCTGACCACCAGCGTCTTCTTCAGGAGCTCGTCCGCATTAAAGAAGGCGCGGAAGTCCTCTTCGCGCTCGAAGTCCGGCACCACGAGGCCGCCTGAGACCTTGCCACATACCACAGCGACGTTGGGCCTGTCAGCGTTTCCGAACCAGGCCTCGAGTTCTTCAGGGGTGGGGGGCCTCTGCTGATATTCCCGCCAGTCGACGAGGGGCGGCTGCTTCCTCCCCCTGGAGACAGGTATGATAGAAAGACCCAGCCGCCTGTACAGGTTTATGAGATCATGGAGCGGGCTCATGGCCTCTTAATCTCCTCTCCAGGCTGATGAGGCGCTCCAGAATCGGAACCAACGCGTCCCGTCTGAGGCACGCCTTACACTCCTCGACGAATGGGCACATATCGCATCTATAGGGCGGCGTTGCTCGCGGATAGTGGGTAAAACAGGGCGGCAGCGCTAATCTCTGCGGCTCGCTCAAGGCTTATAGCCCCAGGTCCTCGTTGAGCCTCCTGACCTCTTCCTCCAGGTTACGAAGGCGCTCCTCCAGCTCCCGGACCTTGCCATACAGGAAGAGCAGTTCCCGTCTCTGCCTCTCGGCGAGCTGCCTGAGATATTCTATCGTGATTGCCTCGCTCATCCTTCGCTCACCTGCTTCGCCCACCTGATGGGGCCAGCCCACAGCACCTTCTCTAGAGGCGTCATGGTACCACATGACCGGCAGTGAAACAGGACCCGTTGCCTCGCCTCGAAGCCCAGCACCTCAACCCCGCCGGGATCGTCATGTGAAGAGATGTTGCCGTCGAGCAGCCTCCCACAGTTGTAGCAGCACCCACCCTGCTCGACCACGAAACGGGCGATCTCAGCCAGGGTCGATGGCCTCACCTGTATGGGGCTCATGCCTCTTCGTCTGCTAAGATGAGGTGGTCGATGGACCCATAGGGGATGTAGGCGAGGCGGTGATCAGCGGTCTCCAGCAGGATGCCCCACTCATCGATGCGCAGTGGCTGGTCCGGCCCCGCTTGAAGCACATGGCCCGCCCTCGTGTGCACTTCTCTGATCTTGAAGCGCTGGCTGAGTTGCAGGGACTCCAGGGACCTCATGCCGGCACCTCCCAATGGCTCTCCTTGCCTGCAGTGATCCAGGTGCCGCCCAGCTGCTTCACCTGCCCATTGATCTCACTCCATTTCTTATCGCCCAGCCAGGTGGTGGGCCTCAGGATGACCGCCTTCGGGGACCTGTCGATCTTGATGAGGTCCTTGTATTTCTCCGCCAGCTGGGTGAGCGGGTTGGTGACGGGGGCGCCTGCAGTGGTCTGTGCCCTGGCGGCCTTCAAGGTGCCCTCCAGGGTGTCCAACTCTGCCAGGATGCCCTTCACCACCTCCCGCAGCCGCTGCACCATGATGAGGGGGTCGCTCACGGCTCATCACCCACCGCCACAGCCCTCTTCACCTGCGGGTACTCAGAGGCATACCGTGCCCTTAGCTCAGCTTCAATCGCATCGAGGATATAGAGGGCTTGATGCTGGTCTTCCGCGCTCACTTTTATGCTCCAACCATATCCTCCCCTTTGGCCCCGCGTCACCTCGATTGTAATGGGCTGCTTGATCTCTGAGATGACCCGTGTAGTCCTCTGCTCCTCGCCGCTACTCATTCATGAGCACCTCCATGAGAGTTTGAATGGCTCTCACATACTCGGCCAGTTGGGCACGGAGCTTGGCCTTGTCGAACTCATGTATTCGCACCGGCTCCCCTGCGAAGATATACCCCTTCAGCTCGCCTTTGATTACGCGAAGCGTAAATGGGTGGGCTCGGTATATGACCTCTACCGCTTCGGTCATCATCATCCACTAGGTTTATATATTTCCAAAAGTTAAGCTTTTGGAAATATGACGAGGGCCACGGCTGAGGAGAAACGCAAGAGGCTGGCCACCATATACCAGTTCATAAAGGACCAGAAGCGGGTGAGCCTGGAGGAGGTAAAGCAACTCCTCGAAAAGGCGCAGGTGGATGAACGGCAGATCCGCAACTACCTCTATGACCTGGAGGCGCTGGGCTTGATTACACATGATGAAGGCACCAGGACCTATGTGTTGAGTGGCGTGGTGAAGCGTGAGTTTGCCTCAAAAACCGATTACCAGCTGGCCCTGAAGCACAGCAGGAACCTTCTCTTCAGCACTAAAGAGGAAGAACTCTTTGACAGTTGTGTTCCGGAGACATGGGCCTGGCACCTGGCCTACGGGGCGGATCGAAATGAAACCCTGAGGCTGCTGAATGAGCACCTGAGGACGGGATATTTCGAGATCTACAGCCTCATCGAAAAGTACAGGCGCATCTTTACAGGGCTGACACCCGAAAAATTGAAGGAGTATGAAGTGGTGAGAAGACCCCTCACGCACGAGGAATTTTTTGAGAAGCCGCAACTACTACTGGGTATGATGAGGGAGGAGGGTCAGCGGCAAGAGAAGATAAGGGTGGGTGTAAGTGAGCTCAAAGGTGTGGTTACGGCTGAAGAGGCTCCCCCTCGACCTTCCAGAGACCCCGAATACCATAACTGGAAACCACGCGTGAGCATGAATAACCTGCCACGTACACCTGAAGAGCAAGAATTGGCCAGGAAGATCGCGGAGAAACTCAGCCTGCTCATGGTGATGGTCCGCCAGGGCACCCCGCTGGATGGTGAGTGCTACGCCTGCCCGCATAGGTATGTGACAGTTAAAGACAGGCCTCGCTGAGACATCACCCCTGCCCCTAATGAGCCCGTGGCCTTCACGGGTTGGTGCTGTTGAGGGGGAATCTGGGCACCGCTGCGCCCTGGCATCGGGCACAGAAGCGCGCTACAGCTCTATGGCCCCTGGACAACCCCGTTCTGTGCCCTAGTCCCCAGGAGATGTGAGTATTATTTCCACCTTCCTTTTCCCATCTAGCTACGGTCTGCGTCCGCCCACGATGAACAGTCACCCCCTCCCCCTGGGCGGCTGGCTCCTCCACCGCCTAAATACTCCAGCCAGCAGGCTGGCGTCATGACGCACCACTGCTGGAGGTGTGGCCGCATCTTCCAGAGCTTCCTCGAGTACCTGAGGCACCTGGAGACATGCAGGAAGCCACCTTAGGTATTAATGAAGGCGGTGAAGACATTATGGGATACCTAAGAAACAGCGCATTCTCAATGATGCCTGGCTATGTGTCAGCGACGGCCCATGGTGTGAACCATCTCTAGTGCTATGGGCCCTTTTCCAACCCCTGGGCTACAGGCTGGCCCATGATACTCGAGTATCAGCCTTGTCTGGCCAGATAGAGCTGTAGCTCGATGGGAGAACCTCCCTTCTGTGCCCTGAGGGACTAGGGCACAGAATGGGGGTTGTCTAGGGTGCCAGGCTCCTCCACCGCCTCACCGGATCTGATGGCATGCCATTACCAGGCCAACAAGCCATCCAGCATACACCCCAGGACAGACCATGATGGATTGCTGGATGGCTCCCAGGACCCATCGAGCATCGCTCCATGGCTCCTAGTGCTCTCGTGCACCTAAGAATCCACCCGTGGATGTATTCCGTGAAGGAGCCATCCAGCAGCACCAGCATCCTCCTTATTTCGGCCCTGGGGGCTTGATCAACGCTTCCACCATGCGCCTCAGCTGCTCCACCTCGTGGGCTACAGCCTCCAGCCTGGCCTTGAGCTGCATGTTCTCCGCGGCGAGCTGGCTCACCCGCTCCTGGAGCTCCCTCTCCCTCTCCTCGAGCTCCGAGATCTTGGTGATGTCCTCGCCCGCGGTGATGGATATGTATGGCTCGCGCTCGAGGTACATGCGCCTGACATCCTCGTACTGGGCTTCCTGGTAGGCCTCGGCCATCTCCCCGATCTCGTGGCCGAGCCAGAGGTCCACCACCGCCTTTGGAACGCCCCTGCCGGTCATTATGGAGCCGAAGCTCTCCCTGAGCGCGTGGGGGCTGTAGGGGTTGAAGGCCCTGCCGTTCATGTTCTCGTCGATGAAGCCGGCCCTGAAGGCCACCTCACGCATCATCTTCTGCACCAGCTCTGGTGTGATTCCCTCCAGCTTCCTGGCCTTGTAGCTCTCCTTGAGGAAGAGGGGGTCTGAGCCCCTGAGCTGGATCCCCTTGGCCCTGAGGTCGTTCAGGTATGCGCGCAGCGCGTTGATGGCATCCCTGCCCAGGAAGGTGTAGTACTCGGTGCCGCTCTTCGGCCTGTAGAGCTGGAGCCTGAGGGGATGCTCGTTCCTGGCCAGCTGTTCGCTCACATCCCCATACTTCAGGCTGCAGAGGGTGCTTACATCCATGCCGCTCTGGAACATGCAGAGGATGATGGCCCGGTCGCGGAGGCTGCTGCAGTGGTCCACGAGCCGCCTGACATCCATGTTGGTGAGCCTAGCCCTCTTGTTCTCCACCCTTGGCTTGGGCAGCGCGCTCCTCCCCTTCAGCTTCACGAAGATGTCGAAGGTGGCGTAGAAGGAGCGCACCGCATTCACATAGGTGTGGGAGATCTTGCTGCCCAGCCCCTTGCCTATGACCTGCTGCGTGCCGGGCTTCCTCCTGGGCGCCTCGCTCCTCAGCCAGTGGTAGAAGCCTATCAGCCTCTGCTTCACCACATCCCTCCTCTCCCTGGGGTCCCTCTTCGCATCCTCCAGGGCCTCATCCACCAGCTGAGAGGGGGTCAGGCCTGTATAGGCGCTGTAGAGCCGAAATGCAGTCCTGTACACCATCCTCGTCGTCTCCCTAGTTATGCCGCCCATCCACCTGGCCAGCAACGGGTCGCCCCAATCAAGATCCTGCCTCTCACTCACGCCGCATCGCCACGGGTAAACAAATGAAGCCTTAAACTAATAAACCTTACTGGTCAGACAACCTTACCAACATTTAAGGCCAACCACCGCGCCCCCTACCAAGCCCGCATCACACGATGGGCTCTTAAGGACACGCCCGGTGAAGGGTGTGACGTCCTCATCAGCGACTCGAGAACAACGATGGCTTCAACAACCACCCACCGGAGCCAGCTCCCTCACCACACGATATAGGTTGTTCGTACAAAACTATTGTTTTATAACTCTCGGCTAAAAATGAAAGCCTATCTATTCTATATGGTTCCTATTGGCCCCCCTTTTAATATCCGCAGACAGCCGGTGCCTTGTCATCAGGGACTCTATGATCGCATATCTGCCTGAATTGGCAATAGGCACGGCACCAGTAGTTCTAGGGAACCTCTGGGTGGCTTATCTGATCATCCTGCTCCTGTCTTCTTTGTACAGGGGGTCTATAAAGCGCGACTTTTCTCTTTGAATTCCAGTTGATTATGGGCGAAGCTAAGCGTGAGATGCGTCTGAGGCTATATCTAAGTGATAACACAGATCGAGGATATGAACTTCTAATGCCTAACTGAGTTATGCGCCTAGCTGGATTGAATGCTCACTAAAATACTAACCCATGCCGGTTCTCCCGGACCTAGTATGTCGGATCGCAAATCTGATAAAGGGCCTTTAGGAAGCAAAAAATTGAGGGGGGAAAGGGAATTAGTTGCTTAGCGCGCAAAAGTTGGTTAAAATCTATGAGGGTGGGATCGTTGCACTCGACAATCTCGACTTTGATATAGACAGGAGATGCATCTTGATGGTCGCGGGCCCCAATGGTGCTGGCAAAACCACGCTGCTTAGAATTATTTCAACCGCCCTTCTGCCAACATCGGGTCACGCCTCCGTTCTCGGGTTCGATGTTGTTAAGCAGGCTGAGAAAATTAGGGAAAGGATTGCATTCGTACCCCAAGAATCCCTTCCCGATCCCTATTTGACGGCTGAACAGTTTGTATCTTGGTATCTGGTGGCCCGTGGTATGTCAATCTCTGACAGTAGAAAGCAGGCGAGATACGCTTTGGAGCTTTTGCAGCTGGACCATGTCAGAAGCCGAAAGACCCTGGCACTTAGCGGTGGCGAACGGAGAAGAGTTGTGGTAGCTGCAGCCATCGCCGCGAATGCGGAGCTCTTAATTTTGGATGAGCCCACGGCCGGTTTGGATCCCATAGGGAGAAGAGCCGTCCATGATATGATTAGGCAGCTCGGCAGAGAGCACGGTGTCATCCTTAGCACCCATCTGTTGAGTGAAGCCGAGAGGGTCGCTGATAGGGTGCTTGTAATCGATAAAGGCCAGATATTGGCCTTGGCCTCTGTTGAAGAGCTACTGCGTAAGGTTGCGCCGTATGAGTATGTGATTTTCGTGGAGAAGACGAGTACAGACCTCGAAACTTATCTGGGGGGTGCGGACGCGAAATTCTTTTATGAAGATGGAGGGGTCTCGATTTACATAAAGGGAACCCAGGGGCTTCAACATGTAATATCAAAGCTCGCCGAGCTGGGATCTAGGTTTACTATCCGGAGGGTGAGCCTCGATGATGTCTTTATAGAGCTTCTATCCAATCGGGGGATGAAAAGATGAAGTTTATTAGGGTTCTAGCTATTGCGAGAATTTACAGTTCATGGTTTTTGGCCAGCAGGCTTTGGCTGGTCAACCAGCTCATAATACCCTTCGCAATGTACATAATATTCTCACTGGCGGTCGGTAGGGGCTTTGAAATCTACGCCTTGATAGGTGCTACGGTATCCTTGTCTTGGGGTGCAGGCGCCAATGCCGTCTCGCAACAGCTTTTCCACCACAAATATAACTATAGAATTAAGGACATGTTCGTGGCGAGTCCTCTGCATCCCCTGGAGTATGCTTTAGGATGCGGTCTCGGAGCCTTGTTAAATGCCGCGCTTCCTGCGATACCGGTTTTCATCTTGCTGGTCTTCTATGTGGGTCAGCTTATGATTCATGCTGTTATGGTTTTCGTGATATCTTGGCTTATGGGTACTCTCCTTGGATTCTGGCTGGGCAACTCCGCCAGAGACCCAGCAAGACTAGGTGCCGCCGCTAATGTCCTCCACTTCCTTCTGATATTGCTACCGCCGGTATACTATCCTGTCAGCGTACTCCCCGAATGGGCGAGCCATCTAGCTTTGCTGGTGCCCACCGCATCATTATCTCACGTGCTAAGCTATCAGTTGGCCCTAGCCCAGAGCCCACACGTCTTAATACCAATCTCCATACTAATTCTGTACTCTCTGGCCTTCTCATTACTGGCGACCAAATACAGTCAGTGGTCTGAAAGATGAAGATTTAAGACCGAACCAGTTCTTAGCCATCAGAGCTGGAAGGATTCCTGCTGTTACGATCCTCTTGGTGGAACTCAGCAAAGGAGTAAATCCTTTGGAAGGGCATGCCAGAAAGACATGGTCGGTAGCCGGAAATGTGAAGAAAGGAAAGCTATTTCAGGGATTTACGATGACTTTTAAGGCGGCAATACCCCTTTTGCATTCTTTGTTAGGTATGTGGGTAGGTTGTCTAAAGTAATTTTGTGAGATATCAGAGGTTTCCCATTTCCTTTACGAAAGCAATGTAAGGCGAGGTCATATTCTAATGGGCTTATTGCAACGTATTGCGAGGTCGGTTCTTTTTCTAGAGAGATTTGTGCGGCAACAGCGCTGCATTTTAATGGCTAACCTTCGTTGTTGGAGTCCTATCGACATGGTGTGTCCACCGATCTTTTCGCTACCCTTAAATGGCCCATGCGCCGGCTTGGATATGGTGTAGTTGTTGTCTGAGGCTGGGCTCGGGGAGAGGGTGGCAAGGATAGAGGGGTCTCTGGAGCAAATGGACAGGAGGCTGAACCACATCGAGACGGAGATCATCGGCCTTAGGGGCGAGATAAATGGGCTTCGGGGTGAAATAAATGGAGTTAAGGGCGAAATAAATGGACTTAGGGATGAAATAACTGGACTTAAGGGCGAAATAAATGTAGTTAAGGGCGAAATAAATGGACTTAGAGGCGAGATAAATGGACTTAGAGGCGAAATAACAGGGCTGAGGGGAGAAATATCCAGCCTCTTTAGGTGGATGATTGGGCTGATCTTGGGCATGTGGACCACGGTAATGATGAGTTTGTTGCCGATACTTCTGAGGAGCCTGGGGTTCATCTAGCTGTATCAGTTTTTTATCGTTAGCCCGTAGATTGAGTCACTTAAAATCACCTAACGAGTTACTTTCGAAGACGGGTACAGAATAACTTTAAAGGATGAGGATAGCATTATTCCCATCTGCCCCTCTTGTTTTGCATATCACTTTATTGCTTAGGGAGCCGTGTGACACATTCTGTTAGGCTTTATTTTTGCGATAAACTGTTGGAAGTTTCTTTATCTATACTGCTGTTTTACTCTTAAACCTTCACAAAATTACTCGAAGACTGTTAGCAAATTCGGAAGCGGCTGGAAGAGGCACCGCTTAGCTCGTTAAAGGTATGCCCTGAAGGTGGCTTACTGGTCCAACTTATCTCTGGTGTGGATCATGAGGGAAATTGCGGGCCTCTTGACCTTCGGCTTGCCTCTGCTACTCCGTATGTTTGTGTGGCTCCTGCCCTCTATTCGGATATTAAGGGGAAGGATGAGGTCGGAGGGTATGCCTGAATGCTCGGTCTGCGGGCGGGATTCTCCCGAGGACCAGTTGCGCACCTGCTATGATTGCGGCAAGGCCTACTGCCCCCGGTGTGCTGAGGAGGACCCCACGATTAAGGAGCTAGGCGTCTGCCCCGACTGCGAGGAGGTCTTCACGGCCGAGGAGGACTACTGGGGATGGGGGATGGAAGAGGGGTGGTAGAGAGGATAAAGACCTCTATGGAACAAATTGCGCTCAGTCAGGAGCGGGCCCGGAGGGATTTGAACCCTCGACTTCTGCGGGTCTTCTCACCCCCTACAGCTCTCATCCGGTGGATAGGAGGCTGCCGCGCTATCCATGCTGCACCCGTCAAGGTCTGCGCTACGGGCCCGCCCACCGAGGGGTACGCCCGAAATATATGCTCTATCGGTGCACCACGAAGTAGCGGTGGCAAGTTCGCGACGGATGAACCAGACATAGCTGTCGCGAGTGACAAAGGGACAGATAGTCATACCAGCACATCCATGGAACAAGCTTGGGATAAATCTACGCTTCAGACCGCTGGTCTGCAGCATACAAGATAAAATCATCCTTAAAGGGTTAACCCTTCCAGATATCAAAGAAGGGGATGAAGGAGCTCTGGAAAGAGGTTGACAGGGGGATAGCAAAGTATGGAGAAATGGGCGAGGAAGAAATACAGGCGGAAATTACCGCGCTGAAAGGAGAGTCACATCGAAAGGGGTTTTTAGGGTCAGTGCTCGCAGTAATTTTACCTGACTCTGCACTGTAGCTCTCATCTCTTATCTCGGCTACACTCGTCTGCTCCACCTTCTCCTTGAAGCCTGCCGCCTGCAGGCGCCGCTTCTTGAACTGCATCCTTATCTCCACTTATATGGAGGGTTGCCACCCCTTCGTGACTAGGAAGTGCTCACAGTTTGTGCATGTTTACGTCATATCTCGATCATGTTTGGAGGTAGCCGCCCTTGTTTGTCAAGTATATCGCCTCGGTGTCTCCTTCGTGGTCCACGAAGAACTTGAGGTGTAGGCGCGAGACCGCCCCTTCATCCCAAGTCGTCTCTCAAGTATTATGATATTTGTGTCAAAGTAGCTTGAGGGAGGGCATGTATTGTCTTCAGTTGAACCGGGTGTCGCTCATGGCTTTCCTCAGGTGGTGATGTTCAATAAGTCGATAGGCGAACACTACTGTGAAACCTGTGCCTGAGAGGGCTAGCATAGGTCTCCATCTGTCGAAGGCGAGTAGCTCTACGAAGAACCCTATGATGATGGTGATCCCACTCACCAGGCCCATGAGTTCGATCCATCGAGAAACCTTTCCAGGGGGCTTCATATCGGCAACACAGTGACCCAGTACATTGCCTCTATATGCAATCGTAAAAATATAGGCGGGCCCGGTGGGATTCGAACACATGACATGTGCGAACCGAACTGCTTCCTACAGCTCTCCCCCTGGCTAGGAGGCTGTTGGAATTTGAGCGGCCAGCTCCCAATGCGGCCTGAGTGACCTCGCCGATATACCCAAGGGTCCCCTCCTACAGCGCTGGGACGAACTGTAAGGGGATATATTTGGGTGGATGGGGGCTGACTCGTCATGGAATACCTGACACTGGGAAGGTCCGGCTTGCGGGTTTCGAGGATAGGGTTGGGGTGCTGGCAGTTCGGGGATAGAGGTTGGGGCTGGGGTATCACGGTTACGGAGGCCGACGCCCTGGCCGTCTTGGAGGCCGCGTTCGATGCCGGCATCAACTTCATCGATACGGCGGAGGTGTACGGGAACGGGGTGTCTGAGGAGGTGATAGGAAGGTTTGTCAAGAAGGTGGGGAGGGACAACCTCGTTATTGCCAGTAAGGTCTCGGGCCAGCACCTGAGGTATGGGGATGTGCTGAGGGCGGCCGAGGGCAGCCTTTCGCGGTTGGGCGTCTCCGCCATCGACCTCTATCAGGTGCACTGGCCCAACCCCTACGTCCCCCTTGGGCATACTATGAGGGCGATGGAGGAGCTGGTGAGGAGGGGGGTTGTGAGGTATATTGGTGTGAGCAACTTCCCCAAGCCTCTCCTCATGGCCGCCCAGGAGAGCCTCTCCAGGTACGAGATCGTCTCCAACCAGGTCAGGTATAACCTTCTCCAGCGGGAGGTGGAGGAGGAGATCCTCCCCTACTGTAGGAGCCAGGGGATGGCCATCATCGCCTACAGCCCCCTGGCCCAGGGCCTCCTCACGGGCAAGTTTGAGAGGCCGGAGCTGGCTGAACAGGACCTGAGGAGGAATAACGTCCTCTTCCACCCGGCGAACATGGATAGGGTGGCTAGGTTCATCCGGTTGCTGAGGGAGGTGGCCCAGAGGTATAACAGGTCTCCAAGCCAGGTGGCCCTCAACTGGCTCCTCACCCAGAAGGATGTGTTCCCCATACCCGGTGCGAAAAGGCCCGACCAGGTCCTGGATAATGTGGGGGCTGTGGGGTGGAGGCTGGGGGAGGAGGATGTCCAGCTCCTGTCGAGGGCTTCAGGGGAGGTTGAGATAAGCTACTTCGTATAGCGGGGCTCTCCGGGAACACTTAAAATGTGAATCTGATGGTTGGGTAAATGCCGGGGTAGCCAAGCCTGGACAAACGGGGCTTCGTCCAGAGGCGGCGGACTTAAGATCCGTTGGCTTAGGCCTTCGTGGGTTCAAATCCCACCCCCGGCACCAAAAGGTGGCCCAAATCCCTCAGAAGCTATATGCTAACTTTATAGCTTCGCGTGCGCAGTAACAGGGGTCTTTGTCGACCCCCCTTGACGACATCAGGGAAGAGGCCGAGAGGATACTCCGGGCTGCTGATGCGCATGCGCTCACGCTTAGGCTGCTGGGTGGAATGGCGTACAAGCTCCTGAGCCCCTCTTCTAGGGAGGGGCCCCTTTCCCGACCATACCCGAACGACCTGGACTTCGCGGGTTACGCGCGCGAGTCCACCGCTCTTAAGGCCCTATTCCAGGAGCTGGGCTACCTGCCCAATAAGCGCTTCAACGCCCTGCATGGTCGGACCCGCCTCCAGTTCATAGATGAGGTTCATGGGCGGGTCTTCGACATCTTCCTAGACGTCTTCAGGATGTGCCACAGCCTATCCCTTAAGCAAAGGTTGAAGCTCTTCAGCCCCACCATTCCCCCCTCCGACCTCCTGCTAACCAAGCTTCAGATAGTCAGGTTAAATGAGAAGGACGTCAAGGACGCGTTGGCCCTTCTCAAAGACCTGGAGCTCGGCGAGAGCGACACCCAAACCACTATAGACGTGAACCATATCTCGGCCCTTTGCTCCAAGGACTGGGGACTCTACAAGACCGTGAGCACGAACCTGGCCAAGCTGGCAGACGCGGCTGATGGGTTCGCGCTGGCCGAGGGGGAAAAGGAGAAGTTGAAGTCGAAGATTCGGAGCATATTGGCGCGCTTGGAGGCTGCGCCGAAGGGCGTAAGGTGGAGGCTGAGGGCCCTTTTGGGGGAGAGGCTTCCGTGGTACGAGCTGCCCGAGGCCCCGGTTAGGCTTCCGGGCCAGAAGTACGAGACTCAACGCTAGGCATAAGGGTAGTAAAAAAAAGGTCTACTCGGGAGGAATCTCCCTGAACAGGCCCCTTAGGTCTATGCCTCTCTGGATGTTCTTGCTGGCGTAGTAGATGAACAGAAGCCCTCCGAGGGTCAGGACACCCACGTTCACCAGTATGTTCCTCGCGTCGGAGCTCCACAGCTGGTAGCCGAGCGCCAGCAGGAAGTACATGGAGATGCCGAAGGTTAGTACGCCCACCAAAGTCACTGTCCTGCTCCCTACCCCTTTGATGCTTTCGAATATCTCGGGTCTGGCGTAGGGGAGCACAGCTATGGCGAGCCCTGCCATGGCCGCCATCAGGAGGTAGAAGAACGTGGCGCTGATGGCTGAGAGCACGAACCTGATGGCGTCCAGCTCCTTAACGAAGGTGACGGCGCCCGTTAGCACTATCCCCACGGCGCCCAGGATGGCAAAGGTCGTGATGGCCTTCACGGGTGTGTGGAAGCGCTCGCTTACGTCTGCCAGCGCCCTCGGCAGGAAGTTGTCGAAGGCCATGGCGAACATCCTCCTCGTGTCCTTCATGAGGGCCGCGGGCTGGACGTGGTAGAGCGCGAAGGCGCCCGCTATCGCCATCAGCAGGGCCACTGCCGGGTTGCCGCCCGAGAAGGCGACTGAGAAGAGAGGTATTACGGCTGGGGTGTTCAGGTTTATCTTGAACTCCTTGCCGGCCCTGGTCTGGGCCACCCCGAACTGGCTCACGAAGTCGCCGGCTGCGTAGAAGGTGCTCCAGGCCAGCGTGATATATACAATACCTGTCACCAAGGTCGCCAGGGCTATGCCGTAGTAGAAGCTCCTCTCAGGCCTCTTCACCTCACCGGCTATGCCTGCGGGCGCGTCGAACCCGGCGTAAGCGAACATGGCCGCGGCCGCCAGCGCTATGATGGTGGAGTTCCAGTCGAACGTCAGGTACTTGGATGCGGTCCAGCCGTTCTTCGTAGCTAGGGTTACGATCTCGTCATAAGCTCCAGCCCCCCAGGTGCTGTCCCAAAGGGCCTTGAACCGCCCTGGCTCGAAGGGGTTACCGACCTGGTAGGCGATTATAACCAGCGCACCCAAGAGGGGTATCAGCCAAATTATGAACGTGTAGATGGTGAACAGCCTGCCCCCTATGACGAGCACAGCCCAGATGGTGAGCAGCAGCACGAGCCCCCCTATTATCCAGGCTATGGCGTCTGTAGCTAGGTATGTTCCGAATCTGGTGAGAAAGTCGTTATTGGTGGCCTTGCCCGTTATCCGGAAGGCCAGCCCCCAGAGGGTAACATCGGTCACCAGCAGGAACCCCACGGAAAAGAGCCTCCCCATGAACAGTCCGAAGGTGACGACGTAGCTGAGGGCTGGGTTGAGAAGCCTTGAGACGGCCACGTAATCTGCGCCGGACCTGGGCATCGATGTTGCCAGCCACGTGTAGGTCAGAGCTATGAGGAGGTTTATGACGAGGCCTATGATCAGCGCAACCGTGTAGTCGGCTCCAGGCCACGTGACAGGGGCCCTGACGGTGAGGGCGAATATGCCGGCGCCAATCATATTGTTCATGGCCAGCATAAAGGCGGTGAAGCTCCCGTACTCCCTAACTAAGCCGGTGGCCTCACGGACGAAGTAGGTCGGCTTCGTCGCCACCGACATCTTCATTCCATTTTAACTATTTGAGTTTAAATACTTATGCGTAAACGAGCGAGGCCAGAGCTAAGGTTGGTAAGGCTCTTCTTTGCTTCTGACATACACGGAAGCACCATCTGCTGGAGGAAGTTCCTGAGCACCCCTCAGCGCATCAGGGCTGATGTGCTGGTCATGGGGGGAGACATAACCGGTAAGCTGATCGTCCCGGTCCTCAGCGACGGTAAGGGAGGCTACAAATACAATCTCTATGGGAAAGATTATACCGTGCCTGATGAACAAGCCCTGCAGACAGCCCTGAGGAGGATAGCTGACCACGGCTTCTATGGGTACCTGGCCACCGAGGACGAAGTCTCGAAGCTGTCCGAGGATAAGGAAGAGCAGAGGGCTCTATTCGAGAGGCTCATGGTCGAAAGGCTGAAGGAGTGGTTGGAGCAGGCGCGAGAGAAGCTTTCGCGGCAAAACTTCATGCTGTGCATCTCCCCTGGTAACGACGATTCCTTCGTCATAGATGAGGTCTTGAGGTCCAGTCCTGAGGTGGTCTTTTGCGACAACAACGTCGTCAGGATCAGCCGTGAACATGAGATGTTGTCCCTCAGCTGGGTGAACGAGACTCCCTGGAGGACCCCCCGTGAGACCAGCGAGGAGGAGCTGGAGGGGATGCTGAATGCCCTCTTCTCACAGGTCGAAGACAAGGATAGACTCGTGTGTAACATACACGCGCCCCCCTACGGGTCGAGGCTGGACCTTGCCCCTCGCCTTACAGAGGATTTGAGGGTCGTCGTAAAGGCCGGACAGGTGGAGATGGTCCATGTGGGGAGCAAGGCCGTGAGAAAGGCCATAGAAAGGCATCAGCCCTTGCTGGGGCTGCACGGACACATCCACGAAGCTCCGGGGCACGCAAAGATCGGTAGAACCCTCTGCTTAAACCCCGGCTCCGAGTACAACGAAGGAATACTGCACGGCTATGTAGTGGATGTGGAGGGGAACAAGGTGAAGGACTTCTGGCGAATGGAACTGTAAACCGGTGCTTCTTCGCTGAGTGAAGCAGCCCTCCTAACTGGTTCACTCGGGCATGATATTATAGAGAAATTCGTAAATGGCTTTGGCTTATCAGAGAAGGATTCTTTGAAATGTAGAGAAGCGGTACGCCGTCTTGGAGGGCCCGGGATAATCGGTAAGGCAACGACCAATACTTCGATTTGGATTTAGAAGTGGTATGTCTGGGTGAGAATCTAAATTATGAGCCCGGTGATGGCCCCACACTTTGAGGTGGCGTTGAAGGTCGCCGTTGGGGCCCGGCTCCTAAACCTATAAGCGGCAACGCCCCCTGCCCCTCCATGTTCCCCCCGTGTCAGGCCATGGTCAGGTACTTCCTCCCAGCCTTCAGGGTCCTCGTCGCTAAGGAGCTCGTTAGGAAGGGGGTTAGCCAGGGCCGGGCCGCGAGACTCCTCGGTGTGACTCAGGCCGCCGTCAGCCAATACCTCAGGAAGGATGAGGGTTACGCGTTCGACAGGCTCTCCCAGTTCAACCTGCGCCGGGAGGACGCCATCCTCTACAGCTCCCTTATAGCTGAGGAGCTCCAGCGTAGCCCCGTCGAGGCCCTCTACACCTTCTATGGGCTGTGGAGGTCGCTTCTGGCGAGGGGCGATGTGTGCGTGATCCACAGGGCGCTATCGCCCCAGCTCGCCGCCTGTGATATGTGTATGAAGACACTGGGCCCGACCATGCCCACCCTTGATCGGGAGAGGGTTCTGGTGGAGGTTAGGGAGGCGGTGGCCATGCTGGAGGGTTATACACCCTTCTCAGCTGTGGTCCCCAACGTGGGTGTGAACCTTGTCGCCTGTGGTGAGTCGCCCAGGACCATATCCGATGTGGCCGGTATCCCGGGGAGGATCGTGAAGCTGAAGGGCGGTGTTAGGGCCAGCAGCCCGCCGGAGTTCGGGGCCTCCCACCACATGGCGAGCATCCTACTGGAGGCACATAGGGTCGACCCCACCGTCAAGAGCTGCATAAACACAAAGTTCGACCCACGGGTTCTGAGGGCCCTCGAGAACCTGGGTTGGCGCTTCACATACACTGTGCCCAAGGATTCGCTCAAGCCTATCGATGGAGATATAGTTCTGGCCGCGGTGCGGGAAACCCTCTCCAGGCTAGGTTCCGTGGGGGATGCCCTGATCGATGAGGGGGGTGTGGGGCTTGAGCCCATCACATACATCTTCGCGGGCAGCCCCCGGGAGGCGGTGCTCAAGGCCATCGCCCTCGCGAGGGCTTACTTGGAGGCTGGATGATGAAGATGTGGGGGGCCGTGTGTTGCCGGTTCGGCCCCACGGCTACCGTGGAGGGGGCCGTGTTGCCTCGGGAGGCTCGGGTACCTCACGGAACCGGGGAGGCCAGATGGGCGGGTTCTGCCTGTCCATCTCCGCGAGCCTGCGCTCGATCCGGGCCCGATGGGGCTCAAGCCAGGGTGGGAGGGCCAGGCCGCTGCCCAAGGACTCGGTTGGCTCATCCCTGGTGTAACCGGGGCCCCGGGTGGCCACCTCCAGCAGATTCCCGAATATATCCCTGAAGTATAGGGAGCGGAACCAGAACCTGTCGACTATTCCGGAGTTGGGGATCCCCAGGTCCCCCAGCCTGGCGAGTATCTTGCGCTGAGCCTCCTCATCCTCCACCGAGACCGCTATGTGATGTATGCTTCCCGCACCTATACGGCCTTCGCCGGCACCCTCGTCGTTTATATAGAGGAGGAAGTCGGCGTTCTCCCGGCTCCCCACACCAATCACTGTGGTAGCGGGGTCGTCGGGGTTGGGGTGCACATAGTTGACGCGGAGCCCCAGGACCTTCTCGAAGAACCTCCCGACCGCCGCCTGGTCCGTGCTTATCGGCGACGCGTGGTTGAAGAGCGTGAGGCGCATGTCCGGCTCGACCCCCTCGACTTCACTGGGACTCAGGCCGGCCTCCTGGACATAGCGGGGGTCCAGCCCCTCACGGTTGAGCCAGGTCAGCTCCAGCAGGACCCCGTCCGGGTCCCTGAGGTAGATGGAGATCCTCGAGCCCCTTAGGTAGGGGCCCCTGACGGGGACACCGTTCCTGTGGAGCCATGCCCTCCACTTGAGGAGGGCCTCGAAGCTTCTCACCGAGTAGGCCAGGTGGTGGGGGGAGCCCAGCCCCACCGAGCCCTCCCCTAGCGTTGGCCACTCGAAGAAGGTTATGGTTCCGCCGGGGGTGCCCCTATCATCGCCGTAGAAGAGGTGTCTGTGGTAGATGTCGTCCTGGTTGACGGTCAGCTTCACCCGGCGCAGCCCCATCACTTCGGTGTAGAATCTGCGGTTGACGGCCTCCGACCTGGTGACCAGGGTGATGTGGTGCAGCCCGGTTATCAGCCCCTCGAGGTTCACCATCCTAAACAGGCCGAGGGTTTATGGCTCTATTTATAGGGTGTTTCGCCCCATGATCACTCGAGTGTCAACAGCTGCTTCCCATTCAGGTTTATGAAGCCCCTGACTCTGCACGCCCTCTTCAGGGTTTGGGTGACATAGCAGTCGTCGGCCGAGGTCCTGGCGAGATCGGCCACCACCCCCTCTTCAGCCGGGCTCTCGATGTCAACCGTGTAGGTGATCTCCTCGAAAGCCCTGGGGTGGGCCACCGAATAGCGGGCCCTAATCGTCATCCTGAGGGAGGCTATCGGGATATTCCTCGTGGAGGCGTGCTCGGCGTAGTGGACGAACTGGCAGAGCCCCAGGCTCGACACAAAGTAGGCCAGTGGGCTGACACCCCTCCCGGAGCCACCCTGGATCCTCGGCTCATCGGCGAACCAGGTGACATCCCCGCCCTCCACCGATGCCTCGGATAGCAGGTTGTCGTGCTTCTGCACCCGGACCACGAGCTCCCTCCTGATGCCGGTGCGGTCGGCCTCGGCGAAGAATTGGAGTCTCCTCCGCATCCTCTCGGTGAACTCTGGGGTGAAGGTGACCACGGCGGCTCACACCATCCCGCTGAGTTAAACCTGATGCCACCAAGTTCACGATGCGTCTGAAGGGGAGGGTTTAGGGTTCCTGTCCATGGGCAGCACTCAGTACCAAACCGCCCTCAGGGGTTTCTTGGCGTTCCTGCGCAGGAATGCGATGACCTCATCCAGGGAGCCCACTTCAAATACCTCCCCCATCCCCCCCGCGACGTAGAGGCCATGCCGCCTGTCGAACACCCTATCGCAGGTGTTGATGGCGAAGCCGCGCCTTGTCCGGTTGATGAAGATGAAGCCCCCGCCCTTCAGCCCCTTCATCCTCCCGACGACCCTCACCCCCTCATCGGCATCCAGCTCTCTAAGGGCGGTGATTATATCCTCGAGGCCCCTGAGGCGACGCTCTTTGAGTGCTGTGGCCCCGATCCTGAATATGGGCATGGGTGGGCCGCTTAGGCCTGGACGGATTTAAGGCTGGTGACCTAAGACGATCTGGTTCTATGAGTCATCGAGGAGGCAGGTGGTCCGGTTCAGGCCAGACTCGAGTGTGGTGAAGATGTATGTCTGCGGCCCCACACCCTACGACAGGCTACACCTGGGCCACGCCAGGACCTTCATCTTCTTCGACGTGCTGGCGAGGATGTTGCGTAGGTGGGGCTTCACACTCAACTTTATCATCAACTTCAGCGACATCGCCGATGAGGTGATCGAGAGGGCGCGGCGTGAGAATACCAGCAGCGCCGCCATCGCCAAGAGGTTCTCCGAATACTGTGTGGGGGAGATGAGGAGCATCCATGTGGTTACGCCCACAGCCTTCCCCCCCGCCTCCACCTTCGTGCCCCAGGCTATCCGGTTGGTGGAGCAGCTTATCGGGGAGGGGTGGGCCTACGAGGCCGGGGGGGCCGTCTTCTTCAACAGCGCCAGGTCGAGGGCCCTGGGATGGCTGTCCAAAGCCGGCCGGGAGCTCCAGGGCCTGCGGCGGTACGACCTGCGGGTGGGGAAGAGGGACCCCTCGGACTTCATCCTCTGGGAGCGGGTGGACGATGAACCGGGGTGGGAGAGCCCCTTCGGCCGGGGGAGGCCTGGATGGCACCTGCAGGATGTCTCCATCGCCCAGGCCGCTTTCTCGGGCCCCTACCACATACATGGGGGGGCCGTCGAACTGGCATATCCACACCATGAGTGCCAGGAGATGCTCGGGCAGGCATGCACCCACGCCACCCCCTATGTCCAGAACTGGGTCCACGTGGGCCTGGTGACCCTGGGGGGTCGGAAGATGTCCAAGTCCCGCCAGAACGTCCTGTACGTCCACGAGGCCGTGGAGCGGTGGGGCGCCGATGCCGTCAGGCTGGCCCTCCTAACCAGGCCCCAGCTGGAGCCCCTCGAGGCCTTGCCCCACCTCTTCGACAGGGCCCGGGCCGTGGTTCAGGAGATCCGTGAAATGCTTGTGAGTGGGTGGGGGAGGGCTGGGGGGGATGCGGGGCGCATTTCAGAGGCCGCCTACCAGCTCCTAACCTATGTGCGCACCGGGCTGCACCGGGGGCTGGACCCGGACACCCTCCTCCAGTATGTGGAGGCCCTGTCCAGCTCCCGGGAGGGGGTTAAGGGAGCGATACCAGCCCTGGAGATCCTGGGCCTGGAGGACTGCCTGAAGGCCATAAGGGGCACATGAGCACCCCACCCATCGCGCTGGAGGAGAATGAGGAGGGGTGGTGGGGGCTGTGGTGCCGCGTCCACCCCAGGCCCTGGGGCCTCATCTACCATAACCCCGCCTTCGACGAGCCTGTGTTCAACCATGCCACCCGTGTGATGCCGGGCTCTAGGGTACGGGAAGTGATTAGGGAGATCACGCGGTGGTTCGAGGGGAGGAACTTGGACGCCCACATCTACATAACCCCCTTCTTCAACGAGGAGGCCTGGGAGGGGAGCCTCAAAGCCCTCGGTTACCGGTTGAGCGACGAGCTGGTGACCCTCACGCTGAGGGGGGGCTTGAGTGGGGGGCCCGGCACCACCCGGATCGTGAAAGTCGAACGGGGGCAGCTATGGGACTGGGCTTCCTGCTACTGTCGGGCCTTCTACGGCGACACGGGGCCCGTGGGGGCCGTCCTGGGGGCCTTGAGGCGGGTGGTGGGGGATAGGGCGGCCAGCCTGTATGCAGCGATGGATAGGGATAGGGTGGTGGGTGTGGCGGCCCTCTACCGGAGTGAAAAGGCCCTGGGGCTCTACTGCCTGGGGACGATGCCGGAGTATAGGGGTAGGGGGATAGGGAGGCAGCTGGTCCGGTTCGCGGCGGAGAGGGCCCGCATGCTAGGGGTGGACCTCACCCTCCAGACATTCCGGGGGGATGGGCTCGTTGGGTTCTATGAGAACATGGGGTTCTCGATCCGGTATGTGAAGAAAGTGTACACCCATCTTAGGCCGAGGGGGCCTCGGCCTTAGGCACCGTCACCACGGGAGCCCCGTCACCTATGACGAAGACCGAGTCCTTGGGCACGGTGACCCTCCGGGAGTCCAACTCCACCTCCACCATGGCTGGAGTCGATATGGAACCGGGGGTTATGCTGGCTATCCTGGCCAGGGAGCCCCCGTAAGCCCCCCTTGTGAGCAGGGCCAGGGAGCCCCTCTTGAGCGGAAGAACCTTCTCGGCCTCCCCCGTGGCCAGGTTCACCAGAACCGTGTCGCCAACCCTCACATCGCCCAGCCCCTGCCTTAGAATCATGGTCCTGCCATCGTGAAATCCGAGCTGTACCAGCCCCCCCTTGACCGTCGTCTTCCGCTTCACAGCCAAGGGCTTGAGTAAAGCCTCGCCGGCCGGGATCGGGACGGCCCGCAGACCCCCCTGAGCCCCCGCGAGGAGCCTGAAGTGGCTGCCCGTGGCCTCAATACTTATCGTATCCATGAGCCCTACGGGGAAGCCCGGCTCTCGCCTCACGACCCCATCCACCTTGATCCTACCCTCCTTTATGACGGCCTCAGCCTCACGGGCCGTCTCCACCAGCCTCAGCACATCCCGGACCAGGACGGCCAGCGGGTATGCCTGATCCTTGGGGTGAGGGCCCGGCCTAACCCGGTACACGAAGCGGAACCGCTTCCTCGGAATCTTCCAGAAGGGTGGGGCCCTGGACCTCTTGATCCTGGTCGCCCCCGCCTTCCTCCCCATCCCTACTTCACCTCCACCCGCTCCTTCCTCACCTTACCCCTGCCCGTCTTCCTGGGGGCGATGTTGCCAACCTTCCTACCGGGGGGTGCGTTCCTCGAAACCGATGTGGGGTGGCCGGGCTTCTGGTGCCTCCCCCCACCATGGGGGTGGTACCAGATGGACATGGCCACACCACGCACCCTGGGCCATTTCCTCCCCCTGGATCTCATCTTGTGATAGCTGGCGCCGGCCTTCAAGAGGGGCTTCTCGACGGCCCCTGAACCAGCCACCACCCCGATGGTGGCCCTGCTCTCCCCCGAGACGCTCACAAGCCTCCCCGAGGGGAGCTTGAGCACCACACTTCCCCCCTTGGCGCTGTAGACGATGGCCGATGCTCCGGCCGCCCTGGCCACCTTACCGCCATCGTTGGGCCTCAACTCGATGTTGGAGACGGGTGTGCCCTCGGGGATCTTGGAGAGGGGCAGCACGTTCCCCGTCCGCAGCTCCGCCCCCTCCCCGATGGACACCCTCTCACCCACATACATCCCCGCCACCGCCGGCATGTAGAAGACCCTGCCATCGTCCAGGGCCACCTGGGCGAGGGGGGCGATCCGACCCCTCTCATGAATGATGTCCCTCACCACCCCGGATACGGTGGTGCCGGGTGGGAGGGCGGGGTACTTGGCTGGGGCAACCTTACCCTTAGAGGGCGCCCTGAACTGGAAGCCCCCCTTCCCCCTCCTCTGCACCAGGACCCTCTTACCCATCCCCGCCACCAGCCAGCACGCGAAGGGCCACCTCCTTCAAGGCCTGGGGTAGGGCTTCCAGGGCCGATCGGGTGTAGACCGTAAGCCTCCCCGGCGTGCCCCCTGGTGCGAGGTGCAGGACGCTCAGGTTGCGGGCCAGCACATGGTCCACACCGGGGATGTTCCGGGCCGCCCTGCCGATGCCGCCATCCACCGCCGTGACGATCAGGGGCCCCACCGGGGTCCTGGTGACCCGGCCCCGCCTCCTGGAGGTGCCCGTCCTGGCCTTCCTACCCTCCACCAGCCTCTGAAGCTCTTCATCCAGCCCGAGGCCCCTGAAGAAGGCCAGCAGCTCGCTGGTCTTACTCAGACCCTCGAGCTCGTCATCCACGATTATGGGCAGCGCCAGCCCTTCGCCGACCCTATGCCCCCTTCGCCGGACCAGCTCCCTGGAGGCGCTGGCCGCGATGGCGGAGGCCGTGGCCAGCCTACGCTCCTTACGATTAACCCCCTTGTGGATCTTCTTCTCGGGCTTCGGTGGATGGGCGGCCCTCCCCTTCCTCACACCGGCAACGCCGGCCGCCTGCCCCGCCCTTGGGTGTCTCTCACCACCCACCCTGGCCACCCTGGCCAGGCCCCGGCCGACGCCGAAGGATTCGGCGCTCGTCCTCATCCCCGCCAGGGGGTCCACACCCTTGGGCTGGAGCCTATGGGTGGCCAGGGCCTCCGAGACACGTCTGATCAGCAGGGGGCGGATCGGCACGTGAAATATCGGTGGCAGCTCCAGCTGACCCGCTACCTTACCCTGTATGTTATACACCGGGACCACAGCCATAGTTAATCCTTACCTGCCGGCCTTACCACTATCCACCAGGGTATAGACGTGGTGGCCCTGAAAGCCAGCCACCCTCTTCAACAGGCCCCTGGCTTCGAAGGACCTGATCAGGTGGCTGGCCACGGAGGCCCTGACACCCAGGGCCCTCGCGAGGCTGTAGAGCGTGACCGCCTTCAGCTCCCTCATGGCGGATAGGGCCGCCTTCTCATCAACCCTCCCGGCCGCATCGGCCCTCTGGGACACCTTCTCCTCCTTCTTCCTCTTCTCATCCCGGGAGGCTGCCTCCTGCTGCTTCCTCAGCGCCTCCTTCTCCATCGCGGTCAGAGTCTTCTTCTTAATACCACCCATGTGTCGAGCACCTGAGAGCCAGCCCGTAGCCCATCTTCTATAAAGGTTTAGCCCAGCCCTGAGGGCAGCAAATCATATATCGGCCTCCGAGATTCGTCCTCACAGCCCGGTGGTGTAGCGGCCAAGCATGGCGGCCTTTGGAGCCGCTGACGCCGGTTCGAATCCGGCCCGGGCTACCAACCGTCTGGGATTATTCAGCGCGGCTTCCAGAGCCGGTGAGCCGACGGTCCACCTTGTGAATCGCGAAGCTCTTCGAGGGCCCCCTGCGATACGAAACCTTCCATAAACGGTGAGATCATAGGCATAATCATTTCATCGCCAGTATTAGGCCCACTTAGAAGTTTGCAGGTGCGATCAATGCGACTTCATGTACCTTCTGGGTTTATTCACGGGGCTCGCCCTGGCGTTGTCCTGGTTGTCCGACCGGAGATATATGGGAGCATCAAAGTCGACGTTGGAGGAGTACCGCTACCCGCGGTGTGCGGCGCCATAGACTTCGCATCCGGCATATTCTTCTTAGCAACAAACGCAGGTCTGTTGAAGCCTTTAGACATCTTCATATCAAGCCTCGCATTAGGAATCGGGTTATTCCTGTTCCTCTACTCCTCCCGTAACAAGAGGGGGGTTGTACAGCCCCGAAGCCCCCTTCAGTAGTGTGCTGAAACGTACGTTGTCGGGGGAACACCGAAGAAGGAAGGTTAAACACATAGTCTATGCGATAGCCCTTTAAGGCCTTTGGTTTATATCGCAGGTTGGTGGACTCGCAGACAACCATAAAAAATAAGCAAACGTTTAATCATCTTCTTATGCTAATGAGTAGGGCTCATGTACAGCACCGTAGTCGAATGTAGTAGATGCGGTAAAGCTTTCCCCACCAACGTATTACTTGAGGTATGCACAAAGTGTGGTGGGGCGCTTTTGTTCCGGTACGATCTGGTTAAAGTTGCTGAGAAGGTTTCTAAGAAGCTACTGGAGAAGAGAGAAGACACTTTTTGGAAGTTCATAGAGTTGCTTCCCCTCTCATCGCGTAAAAATATAGTTTCTCTCGGAGAGCCTTACACACCACTGTTACGACTCCCACAGCGTAATGGTGTGACCTTTAAAGAAGTATTCATCAAGGATGATGGAAGGCTTCCGACGGGAACCTTCAAGGCCAGGGGGATGGCTGTAGCGGTTTCGAAACTCAAAGAGCTCGGGGTAAAACGCGTCGCCATAGCCTCCTCGGGTAATGCGGCTGCGGCGTTATCTGCTTATGGGGCGAAGGCCGGAATGGGAGTTTTCGCACTCATGCCCAAGGATGTCCCTGAAAACATCATTAAGGAGTCCGTATATTTAGGTGCCAACGTATATCTTGTCGACGGGTCGATAAATAAAGCGGCTGAAATCGTTAGAAAACTTAAAAGAAAACATAAATGGTTCGATGTTTCTACGAACAGGCAGCCTTACAGGTTTGAGGGCTGCAAGGTCATGGCCTTCGAAATGGCGGAACAATTTAGATGGGACCCACCGGACTTCATAATTTTCCCGACTGGCGGGGGAGAAGGAGTAATTGGTCTCTGGAAGGGGTTTAATGAATTAGCTGAGTTGGGCTGGATTAAGAGCGTTCCACGGTTAATTATAGTTCAGTCTTCTGGTTGCGCCCCACTGGTCAAAGCATACAACGAGGGGGAATCTGAAGTAAAGGAGGCTTGGAAAGACGCTAGGACTAATGCGATCGGTCTAAGAGTCCCCCATCCCTATGCCAGTTATCTTATACTGCGGGCGGTAAGAGAAACAAAAGGGATGGCAGTAGCTGTGGACGAGAAAGAGATTATTTCCGCCATGAGAACCTTTCTTAAAATGGGCGTATACGCATGTCCAGAGGCGGCCTCTACCCTAGCGGCGTTGATTAAGATCGAAAGGGAGGGTGTGGTTGACCAGAAAGATAAGATACTCCTTTACGTGACGGGGACAGCTCTGAAATATTATGATATTTTGGAGTTAAAAAAGAATGAAATTCTTAATATTTCCTCGAAATTCCTTTAAGGCCTATCAATAGGCCTGGCGTTCAATCTGTCATGCGTTGATAAGGTGGGGGGTAAGGGATTTCTATGTCTCTGGCTATGTGTTGTGAGGAACTCAGGACATCTCTATTTTCTCGGCCCCCTGAGATCTAGCCATGGGGGCTTCCTAAGGGTCACCTTCATTTCTGTGGTCGCGATGGAGTAGTATATCGTACAGCCTTTAACGAGCTTCTTTGTGATCACGCCAGACCCCTTCACCCTTTTGTTGATGCCCAGACATCGTTACTTTCGCGGCTGTCTTCATAAGGGGGCCTGGACTTGTAAGGGGATTACTGAAGAAGTGGATTACCGAAGTTTGGAGGGCCCTGTAATGCCCACACTCCCGTATCTAGGGAGAGGTTGCACCGCAGGGTGGGGAGGACGTATATATGCTCAGGCGAGGGAGAACACCAGGTCCTTCAACTTCACGGTAGGGTCTTCCATACCCTCCAGCACCCTCTTGGCCTTAAGCCTCAAGTGCCTCCTCGCCTCCTCGTCCTTCAGGACCTCCTCGACCCTGGCGGCTAGGCCCGTGAGGCTTTCAACCCTTTCCATCAGCCCCATCCTTTCGAGGTACCGGTCGACGTAGGTGGCCTTATCGGGATAAAGTGAGAGCACGGGCACACCCAGGAGCGCCGCCTCGGCGCACATGGTCCCACCCATACCTATGAACATGGCCGCATCGATGAGGAGGTCGGGGGCCAGCACAGGCTCCTCCAACACCAGGAGGTTGGCAAGCCCCAGCTTCTTGGCCTCATCCACCTGCCATTCATACCTGGGCAGGACTACAATCCGGTACTCTTGAAATCTCCTGCAGAGCTCCCTGATTATGGCCAGCCTCCTACCATCCCTGGCCTTGAGGTGGGAGGCATCCGTGGGCTCAGGTCTGAAGACGATGTATTCTCCGGGGTCCAGTCCCAGCTGCGATGACACCTTGTTAAAGCTCCATGATTTGAGCCAGGCCGCCGGATCCAAAGCCCGGTAGGGCCTCCACTGCCTCCTCTTGATCCCGTAGGCCGCCCACACTCTGAAGGGGATTATCCATGGCGACGCCAGGAGCGTTGCCAGGGGGAGTGAGAGCCGAGCGACACTCTCGGCATGCGGCGAATCGTTGCAGCAGATATGTGGGATGCCGAGACCATAGGCCACACGGGCGCACTCGGGTGAGGAGAAGGATACCGCGACATCCGGCTGCCACTCAGACATAATCTTTGTTAGCCCCACCATCCTCTCCACACTTGCCTGCAGCTTCCCCTGCAGGGAGGCCCCACCATGCCTGCCGACCACTGTGGCTTGGAATTTGAGCACATCCGCCAGACCGTCCAGCTCCCGATACCGTCTGGTCGTCGCCATCACATCACATTTATCCCTCAGGGCCTCTGCCAGGGGTCTGAAGAAGAGAAGCTGTTTGGGTGTCAATATATCGATCCAGACCTTCAACCGCCATAACCTCTCGGACTGGCACATAATAATCCCCTGTCTACTTTTCAAAGGTACTTAGAGGGCCCTGCCCCTTTGAAGGCCTTTGCCACGCGGGCGTGAATCAATTAGGCTCTTCGCCCCGAGACCCCTTCCATTGGAAGTTCTTGCCCTATCCAAGAAACACTGTGCCCGTAGACTACTAAACACAGCTTCATCACCACCACTTTATAAAACCCTCGCGTAATCATGGCCTGCTATTGGCGGGGGCGGCACTCTCACCCAAGATTGCCATATATGGTCTAAGCACAGAGGGCTGTAATATCGCGGCCCGCTTAGTCCGTATGGGTTATCCCGTGACCCTCATCGATGAAGTCATGCAGCAGGCCATCGCCCTGGACCAATCCTCCCTCGGTGAAGGGCAGACCGTGTCGGAGCTGATTCGGGGAGAAAGGCTGATTCCGTTCAGGCCTGCGAAGATGGTCATTGAGGAGTCGGACGTCATAATCCTGGGCCCCCGCTTGAAGAGAGAGGGGGATGAGGCCAGAAATGAGATACGGGAGCATCTTAGGGAGGTGGGGAGGAACATAAAGGAGGGGTGCCACATAGTCAACCTGACACCTGAGGGGTTGGGCGACGGCAGGCTCTACCTCCAGGTGCTCAGCACCGTCAGCGGGCTGGAGGCCGAGGACAAATTCACCTTCATCTACGCTCCGAAGAATAATATCGTGGGCTCCAACAGACCGATCCAGGATAGGCGGGTCCTCGCCATCCTAAGGGCCGCTGGCTTCACCTCCTCCATCGGCCGCCTTGAAGCTGCCGAAGCCGTGTACGCCAGTGGGATCATCAGGTCTGTAAGCGATGCCGCCGTGGCCCTCGAGATGGGTAGGAGGAACCTTGCGGTGGATACCAAGATACGGTACATCGACGATGTGGCCCCGCAGGTCTTCGATGCCCGTTTAGTCTCGGGAAGCTTGGAGGATGGGGATCCCCTGCAGCAGCTCTGCCTCTACTCGACAAGGATACTATCCTTCTACCCACGGTACCTGGCTGAGAGGCTCAAGCTGGAGGCCAAGAAGGCATCGATACGGCTCAGCCATATCACCGCCTACATACTCTGGGAGCACGACGAGAATGAGCTGAGGCCCATCAGAAGGATATTCATCAGCGCATTCGAGGCGAAGCTCAAAGAGCTGATGGAGGATGTGAGGGTGCATAAAGAGAGGAAGTACCCCATGACGGAGGGCCCACCACCCATACTGATACCCTGCTCCAGGAAGGACCATGAATGGGCAGAGAAGCTATCGAATGAATTCCCCCTCCTCGTGGCCAACATGAATCTCAGCTGGTTCCCGGCCAAGCCCCGGTGATAACCCCATGAAGATCGCGGTGATAGGGTTGGGCGAGTGGGGAAAGAACCACGTTCGAGTACTCTCAGAACTCGGCAGCTTGGGAGCTGTCTCGGACATAAACGAGGAGAGGCTTAAGCTATTCGCCCAGAGATATGGCGTCAATGGATACAGGAGCCTGGAGGAGCTGCTGCGAAACGAGAGGCTGGACGGTGCCGTCGTCGCAACCCCCACCAAGACCCACTTCTCGATCACCCGCGCCCTTCTGGAGGCCTCCATACCCACCCTGGTGGAAAAACCGATGACAGCAACCTCCCTGGAGGCCGAGGAGCTGGTCAGGATCGCCAGGGAAGCCGGAACACTGCTATTAGTGGGTTTTATAGAGAGGTTCAACCCCGCCGTCAGAACACTTAAGGAAGAGGTCGGAAGGCTCGGCGGTGTCTTCCTGCTAGAATTTCATAGGGAGAACCGGATGCCAGCCCTCTCCAAACTCGATGTGGGCATAATCCTCGACACGGCTGTGCATGACATCGACACCGCCAGGTGGATCTTCAACCAAGAGCCCCAGGTGGTATACAGCCGGACGGGGAGGGTGATGAGCGACTTCGAAGACTTCGCCGTCATCAACCTAGGCTTCAAGGGGGAGGCGACTGCCACCATCTTTGCCAACTGGGTCACCCCCAAGAGGCTTCGCTTCTGCTCGGCGGTCTGTATGGATGGCATAATAACCCTCGACTTCATAACCCAAGAGGTGAGGATCGAAACCAAGGATGAAACATACATACCCAGGAAGCCGTATCAGGAGCCGCTGCTGCTGGAACTTCAACACTTCATAGAATGTATCCGGGGCAGGTGCGAACCCATCGTCAGGGCAGAGGACGGGTTGATCAACACCAGGATAGCGGAGGCGGCGTCCCTCTCCGCCCGGATGGGGATACCTATCTACCTGGGGCCGGGAGAGAAGAGGTGAGGAGGCTTCAACTCCATCACCCTTACCGATAGGTCCAACCGGTTTGGATGGGAGGCTTCATATACCCGGCATCCAGTGGTCTCCTATGAGGCTCGGCCGGGGCTCGGTCATCGGGAAGCATGTGAAGCTGGGGAGGAACGTCAAGATCTGGAACCTAGCCTACATCGGTGACCACTCCGTCATCGGTGATGACGTCGTCATCGGCTCCCTGGCACATATAGACTACAAGGTGACCATAGGGAGGGGCACCCATGTGCAAGGGCTGGTCTACATAGCCCCCCTCAGCCGAATCGGGTCTAATGTGTTCATAGGGCCTGGTGCCATGCTGACCAACGACCCCTACCCACCCAGCAAAAGGCTGGTGGGTGTTGTCATCGAAGACGAAGCTGTGATCGGCGCGGGTGCTGTGATCCGGGCTGGCGTAACCATCGGGAGGAGGGCTGTGGTGGGGATGGGCTCGGTCGTGCTGGATGATGTCCCCCCAGAAACCGTCGTCGCGGGGGTGCCCGCCAGAAAATTGTACTCCCGCAGCGAGTATGACAGAAGGAGGGAGATGTGGGAATCCTCCCAACCTACTTGAAGAGCCTTGAAGCGTAGATATCTCTCAGCTTGATGAAGATGAACAGCCACAGGGCGGCCAGGCTGGCGCCCAGGACGACCTTTAGCACCCCCAGCGAAGCTCTATCCAACCATGGGATGTCCAGGGGGACGATGAGGTGGAAGATCATAATAGAGCCAACCAGGATGAGTATCCACATGGTGGCCAATATTGCCATAAGGGGCAGGATGGCATCCAGCCTCATCGCAACCTCGCCCACCACGTCAGGAGGGCTGTGACAACCGCCAGAAGCGCCGCAAAGGCCGCGAGCATGGAGATCGCACGTCCCGCCTCGACCTCAGAAAGAGGTCCACGTACCAGGAGCAGCCGGACCAGTGTGACCGGCGCAGTCCTGCTCTTGGAGGCGTGTAGCAGGCCGTCGCGCACCACGATGGGGCGCTCCTCCACCTTCGAGTGCTCCACCAGACGCTTAACACTGGACAGGAAGAGGAATGAGTTGAAGATGGCGGGGAGCAGCGCCACCACACCCACGATTTCAACCCCCGCCAGAATAGCGGTAGCCCCATACGCAGCCCCCAAGCTCAGGCTCCCAGAGTCGCCCGGGAAGATCCGAGATGGGTGCCGATGGTAGGTGTAGAGCGCCAGCGAGGAGGCCAGGAGGAGCAGGGAGAGCACAGCCCCAACCTGGCTCCCCTTCAGCACCGATGCGATGAGCAGGGGAAGTGATGCTATGGCCATGAAGGCACTGACCACACCGTTAAGAACATCGATGGTGTTGACCGTGTTGGCCGTCACCGTGATGGCCAGGGGGATCAGGAGGGGGTACACGATCGTCAGTCGCGCAGCCCCCATGAGGGGCAGGGCGAGCCTGGCTTCATAGGCTCCCAGAAGAAGAATGGGGGCGCCAGCTAATAGGAGGAGGGCCGGCTTGGTCAAACCACCCAGCTTCCTGAAGTCGTCGACCAGCCCTATGAAGCCAGCGACCAGCACCACGAGTGTGAAGGCGGCGTAGGCCATCTCCCCCGTAATGAGATGGGCTAGGGCCGAGCCCACCGATAGGGCTAGGATTACCGCGGGGCCCCCAGGCCTGGGAACCATGGTGGGGGTCGTCTTATGGTAGTCGGGCACCACATAGCCCCGTGACTTCAGGTGCGGGATCAGCCAGCGGAGCATCGATATGCAGATGGTGAACGCCAGGATTCCGAGACCCACGATTTCGAGGAATGATAGGCTCAAGTGTGGCACGGCAACGGACCTACTTCCTATCACCTATCCGTATGTCGGAGAGCCCGGGAAGGAACGCCTTCGACTCCCTGATGACTTTTGTCAGTTCTATCCTCTTGCCGCCTATCACCTTCAGCCAAGGCCTAACCCTCCTCTCCCCCTCACCGATCTCAATGATATTGTAGGTGTTGGCGAAGAAGCCCCTCGTCCTCTCCGAGGATGTGGTCCCGGCGTGGACGATGGTCAAGCCGTTGATACGCCATAACCAGGGCCTATGCCTATGGCCGCAGAGCACTAGGTCGGCACCCCCCAGCACCAGGCTCTTCAGAACATCCCCCGCATCCAGGATCGTGATCCTGTCGGTTCCTGTATCCGGCACCTGGACCAGGTGGTGGTGCATCACGACCACTTTAAAGAAGCCTTTATGCCTCTTCAGGGTCTGCTCCAACCACAGGTTCTGTCTGTGGCCGACCTCGCCCTCATCTCTATCAGGCCTGGCGGTGCTCACTGTAAGGATGAGCGTCTCATCCATCGTGAGAACCTGTCTGGTGCGGAAGAGCTCCTTGTAAATCAGATACCCTGTGGACCTGTAGTCATGGTTACCTGGCACTATCAGCATGGGGAACCTATCGAGCTTCGCCAGCGCCTCGGCCGCAGCGCGGTACTCCCTCAAAACCCCGTTTTCGGTCAGGTCACCCGTCACCACCAGCAGGTCAGGGCTTAACTCCAGAATCTCCTTCACAGCCTGTTGGTAGGCCGACTCCACGAACTGGGGGCCGAGATGCAGATCCGATATCTGGGCGATGATCACACCAGGCCCACATAGCCACCCCTTATCAATACACTTATCGAATTACACTTATCGAATACATCATCAAATTAATAAGATTGGGGGGAGGTTGGCCAGGGTCCCCCCTTGAAGAAGGGGAGATGGGTCGCTGCCACCATCGCTCAGGCGCTGGAGAAGATCATAGCAAGGCTTAACGATGAAGTGAGCCCCGACGACGTGGTCTTCGTCGAGGGGATACGCGACAGCAACGCCCTCAGGCTCGCCGGCTTCAGGGGGCGCATCGTAACCCTCAACCGTAGAGGGGGAGAGGGGGCCCTGGTCGACGAGATGGCGAAGGCGAGGCGGGTCTTCCTCCTCCTGGACCTGGACGAGGAGGGAGAGAGAATGATGGGCAGGCTGATGAAAAGGCTGTCGGAGAGGGGGTTTGCCGTGGACACCTCTCTACGTGAAACCCTGAGGAAGGAAACCCTGGGAAGGGTGAGGAGGATTGAGGAGATCCCAAGATGGCTGGGTATCGGGAGGGGGGTGCCGGCTCGATGGGGCGGCACTCCCGGGCAGCACTTTTAGGGGGTGGGGACTAATTTTTAAGCCCATGGGTGTGGGGAAAGGCTGATGTAGATTGCCGGAGGCCGGGACACTAAAGTACCTGGTGAAGCTCAGGTTCGAAGTCGACGGCATCGTCGATAAGGCCGATGTTATCGGTGCGATTTTTGGCCAGACCGAGGGCCTGCTCAGTCCCGAGCTCAACCTGAACGAACTGCAAAAGAGCTGGAAGGTGGGCAGGATAGAAATCTCCCTGGAGAACAGGGGCGATAAGACCCTTGGCGAAGTGCTCATACCCATGTCCACGGATATTGCCACGGCGGCCCTGATCGCGGCTAGCGTGGAAACCATCGAGAAGGTGGGGCCCTTCCAGGCAAGGTTCGTCATGTCCACTATCGAGGATGTCAGGGCGGCTAAGAAGAAGCAGATACTGGAGAGGGCCAAGGCCATCGTAAGGGAGTGGTCCGCCAGGAGCACCAGCGAAACCGAGGACCTCCTGAGCGAATTAGCGGAGTCCATGAGAAAATCGAAGGTGGTTTACTACGGGAAGGATGAGCTGCCGGCGGGGCCAGGTATCTACACCTCCGATACAATAATCCTAGTGGAGGGGAGGGCTGATGTCATCAACCTCCTCAGAGCCGGCATCGATAACGTGGTCGCAATCGAGGGGGTGAAGATCCCCGAGTCCGTAAAGAAGCTAACCGAGGGGAAGCGGGTCATAGCCTTCCTGGATGGGGACAGGGCGGGGGAGCTGATACTGAGGGAGCTCCAGACACAGGTCAGGCTGGATGCAGTCGTCAGGGCACCCGAGGGAAGGGAGGTGGAGGAGCTCACACCCCTCGAAATCCTAGACCTGCTCAAGAGCCACTTGGCCCCGAGAACCTCGAGACAGCCCCCTGCACAGGAAGGTGTTGCCCCCGCCGGCATCCAGAGAGCCGTCCTGGAGAAGGCCAGGGAGCTCTTCCCCTCCGTCGACGGAACCCTCGAAGCGGTGCTGCTGGACCAAGACCTGAAGGAGATCGCCAGGGTCCCCGTGAGTGAGCTGGTCCACAAACTGGAGAGCACCCGCAGCGCCAAGCACGTGGTCTTTGACGGCGTGATAACGGCCAGGCTGGTGGATGTGGCGAAGAATGTGGGTGTGGAGTCCCTTATCGCCCAGAGGGTCGGCGAGCTACCCGAGAGGCCTCGCTCAATGCAGCTGGCCACATTTAGGGAGCTGGGTCTAAGATAGAGCCCTGAAGAGGTAGGGCGCCAGCTCGGAGACCAGGCCCAGGAGTATCCCACCCTTTATCCAGTCGGAGCCGAGCCTCCTATTCAACCGGGTGAGGTTCAGGAAGAGCCCACCCACGATGAGTGATGTGTAGATGGTCCTGCTGACAAAGAGGAAGAGGTCCGTCATGACTGCGGACAGCCTCTGGAAGAGTAGCTTGGTGCCAGCCGAGAACCGTTCGAAGAGGGAGGTTATAGCATCCACCAAACCGGGCTGTTCGGATTGAGGCGTGAATCCAGCGGCCATGAGCAGCCCGACCAGAAGTAAACCCATCATCAAAGGGGAACCGGTGGCGCGCTTTTAAAGACCCACAGGGAGAGGCCCATCAGAAGAGGATTCCCCGGCGACAGGTTAAAGCCTTGAGGGGGTATCGGTGCGTGGTGGAGCGTACATCGGTCCTACAGGTGACCCAACCCGGCTTCAATGAGATACTGCCCACCCTTGGTACAATCTTGGGGGCCTGGGCGGTCATCTACATCATGGGAAGGCTCCGGCTCATCAGGAGCCCCCGGCTGAAGATCTATCCCTTAGCCATCCTGTATAGGATAGAGGGCGTCGAGAGGTGGTTGGACAGACTCCTGGTGAAGCCCAGGCTCATCCGAACCTTCTCAGACATCTCGATAGTCCTCGGGTTCCTACTGATGCTCTACGTCATCTGGTTTCTCGCTAACAACCTGATCAACTTCTTCAAGGTATCCCCCGAGTTCGCCCCGCTAACACTCCTGATACCTGGCGTCACGGTCATTAGCCCCCGAATCCTCCCCTACGTCCTCACCGCACTACCCGTGATACTGGTCTCACACGAGATGATGCATGGCCTCGTGGCCAGAGCCGAAAAGCTCAGGATAAGGTCGGGTGGGGTCGGTGTGGCCCTCCTCTTCATCCTCGGGTTCGTCGAGCCCGACGAGGAGGGGTTTAAGGCCGCCAAGCCCAGGACCAAGGCACGGATACTGGCCGCCGGCTCCGGCGCCAACATGCTGGTCCTCCTGCTGCTCACACCACTACTGCTGGGAACACCAACCATGGTGGGGGCGCCACCCTTCCCCCTACTACTCCCGGAGCCTGTGAGAGATGCATTCTACGAGCCTCAGGGGGCCCTCATACTGGGCCTCGACGCCAGCAGGGGAATGGGTCTCGCGGGGGGCCGGGTCGGTGACATCATCATATCCGTCCAAGGTGTGGAGGTCAGGAGGGATACCGACCTCAGGAGGCTCAGCCTCACCCCCGGCGAGCAGGTCGCCGTGAGGGTCTTGAGGGGAGACCAGCAGCTCGAGCTGCTGGTGACCGTGGAGGCCAGCCCGGAAGACCCACGCCGAGGCCTCCTCTACATACACCCCTTCACCCGCTACCAGCCCAGGTTCTACAGGATCCCCATGCCCATCGAGCTCCATAACGCCCTCTTCTGGGTCTGGCTGCTCTCCTGGGCTGTGGGGCTCTTCAACATGCTGCCCATGAAGCCCCTGGATGGGCACGGGCTCCTCGCCTCCACGCTGGAGGCCTTGGTCAGGAGCCCCACCAGGGAGAGGCTCCTTTGGGCCGTCAGTGCCGGTAGCATCGCCCTGCTGGCGGGCAACCTCATCGCCTCCTACTCCCAGGGATTCTTCATCCTCTAGCCGCCCGGAACCGGCGGCTATGCTTATAGCCGGCTGCAGGCGTTCGCCGCCACGTTGAGCGCCGCGAGGGGGTGCACGGGGTGCGGCTCACCTAACCCCGCCTATCGTAGGCGCTATTCGGGCGAACTCCTCTGCCGGGCCTGCTTCAACACATCCATCATCGAAAAGACTAGGAAGACCATCTCCAAGTATAGGATGCTGAGCTGGGGTGACCGGGTGGTGGTCGCGGTTTCGGGGGGGAAGGACAGCCTCAGCCTCCTACACGTCCTGAAGATCGTAACACGGAACCATCAGACAGAGCTGCTGGCGGTCACCATCGACGAAGGTATCCCTGAGTATAGGGAGGAGAGCCTCCGCTATGCGAAACAGGTCTCCCAGAGCCTGGGCATCCCCCATTACACCTACTCGTTAAGGGACCTCTTCGGGTTGAGTACAACGGAGGCCCTCCAGCTCAGAGGTGAAGGGGGGCCGCCCGCCTGCACCATCTGTGGCGTCCTCCGGAGAAGGGCCTTGGACATCGCCGCGAGAGAGCTGGATGCCGACGTCATCGCATCAGCCCACAACCTGGACGATGTAATCCAGACGTTCATGATAAACCTCTTGACGGGGAACATCAGGGCCCTCTGGAGGTGGAGCCCCGACGCCACACCCACCGAAGGCGTGTTCATCAGAAGGGTGAAGCCGTTCATGGAGATCTATGAGGAGGAGCTGGCCTTCTACGCCTACCTGAACGGGCTCCCCCTGCAGAGCGTCAGGTGTCCCCATGCCTCCGAGGGTTTGAGGGATAAAGTGCGAAGCTTCCTCAACCAGCTGGAGGAGGAGAGCCCCGGCATCAAGCATGTGCTGTATCAGAGCATGATGAGCCTAGCAAACCTACCCCCCGTGGGGGAGGCAAAACCGATCGGCCAATGCAGGCTCTGCGGATTCCCAGCATCACAGCCCCTATGCTCGAGCTGCAGAATCCTGAACTACCTCCACCAGACCCTCAACACCTAAAAATATCCGGGACCCATTATAAAGTGGCGGTGGGGAGGGCCGGAGGGCTAGCCGTCCTCCATCAACCCGAAACCGGCTACATGCGGGGGCCAGTAACAGCTGGTCGAGCCGCCAGCCCGTGAGGGCACCCTCGCGGGGATAGGCATGAACCCGCGCCACGAACGGCGGCCACAGGGGGCGCCGCCCTCGAAGGGGGGTGCTGTGACCCCCGAGCCACCGAACCGGGTCAGGCCCGGGAGGGAGCAGCCCTAAGGTGGGGTGGTCGCGCTTCGTGTACCCGTGGGGGACCGCGTCCCCGTGATGAGGACCTTGCGGGTGGCCGGCGAAATCAGCTGAGCCACCGCCACCCAAACCGATGATCCGCCCATATTTCCCCTGTTCTGTGGAGTGTGGGGGTGCGGCCTGGTGGAAGCTCTCGCCACCCTGCTTACATATTTCAGCGGGCCACGATACCCCTCGACCTTAGGATGAAGCTCATCCGTGTGATTAGGAGGCCGGATCAATATCACGTGGAAACTCTTGACCCTCCTCGAAGAATATGCGGAGCTATGGAAAATGTTAGGTGCGCCCTCTATGAGGAACCGGCCCCCGATTATATCTAACTTGAATCTGTTCCCTCCTTGATAAAAATAGATGCTCCCATCCAAAGCATGATCTTCGCGGCCGATTCATTGCGGACCTCCACATTAAACTTGAAGGACAGGTAGGTCAGCTGGCGTGTCGAACCCTCACGGAGCTTTAGAGTGTGGTCGGGCTGACCCATATCGCTGGATGCCGGATAAAAGGATGGCGGAAGGGCGGGTCCACCTGACGACAAACCCGGAGAGACAAGCTGATAACCTAGAAGTATCGTCAATATGATTGGGGACAAGCTACATAACTGGCGAACCCATACTCAAAGTGAGAGTTCGAGTTAGCGTAAGCCGGGCACACTACTTCTCAAGAAACCATCCAACAAATCACGCACTGGTGTCCTCAAAACCGTAACTTCCTATCACGCTAACACTTCAATAATTGTGACCGTAGTTACGGAGATACACCAACACCATACTGCCGTGAGGGCCGACTTTACGCGAAGAAGGATCTTAAGTTGCTCCTTCAACCCCCATTGATGATGTTTTCGGAGAAAGATGTTCCTATACTTAAAAAGGCCGGACCATTCTAACATCAGGAGTGCTACCGGCGGGATCAGGGATGTGGAAAAGCGCCTGAGGGTTTGATGCCAAGCCAATGGACACGCCTGAGCAGACGTAGAAGTAACTAGACGGTTTAAGATAAGCCCCCCGCTCCACCCAGATGGCAATTTTTAATGTGGCCATCGAGACGACCCTCAATGCTGTTTTCGGAAGGGCTGCCTTATCTTCTACAAGCTGGTGCAGGCCTGAGTGGTGTTCATAGACAGTTAACAGCTCCGGAACCCTCAGGTGTCCACGGCTTGACAGAGGCTTATAAGCTGGAGATACGACCACCAGGATGCCCCCCACCGAGGGAGGTCTGGGGGGACCGCGCCGGGGTCGCGTAGCCTGGTAGCGCGCTGGCTTGCTAAACCGGCGGAGAGCCAGTGTCCCTCACGGGACTCGTGGGTTCGAATCCCACCCCCGGCGCCACATTTAAACCACGGAAATGGGCTTACCGACATAATAGCGAAGGGCAAGCTTAAGGTTGTAATTCACGACGCCATACTCGCTGAAGCTCTCTTTTCTATTAAAACCTGAAGAGAACATGCCATTTGGAAGAATTGGAGCCACAGATGATAAACTCTTTAGAAATAGAGCATTATAAAGGGGGATGGGGCTTTGTTCTGAGGAAGTAATCTACGAAAAGTTGGGACCAGCTTATATCAAGCCAAAATTGCGAGCTCGATTAGGTTGTGTTCGTTACGCGTTTGTGCGGGCATGCCCTCAAGCCCTACGCTTAATAGGCCTGCTTGAGGCGCTGGATCGCCACCCATCCGCTCTCAGGGCAGCCTAACTATGAGACGCCCCTCCTCATCCTTTTCGACTTCAACTGTGATTTTGGACGGTGGCTTCCCGCTCCCTCTCTTCCAGATGCTCTCGTTTACACTCTGATCAATTACGATTTCTTCACCCTTGAAATGCCTCCTCACATACGCCCTGATCAGGTCGATGGCCTTCTTCGCCCTCCTCTTGTGAGGTGTGGCCAGGAGCCCTCTCCTCATGTTGATTACAATTGTTCTGGCCCCCTCAGACAAGCCCCTACACCTTGAGCTTCCTGATGCGCCAGTGCCTCCGCTTGGGTGTGGTTCTGACCCGGCGCTTCGTCCTGATTATCACCCACGTGGGGACTGGCTTGTTGGTCCTCCTGGCCTTTGTGAGCCTGTTCTTCTCCCCCGAGGTCTTTATGCTGCCCATAGGCATGCCGTCACCAGCCTGACCTGTATGGGCTTGGCTGTCCGGGCGGCCATCGGTATCTGATCCCCCTACACATCATGCCCACCTTATTTTGAACTCCCGCCTCGGCTTCTGGACGCTCATCAGGATCAACTTCAGCTCCTCCTCGGTCATGGGGCTTTTGATTTTACCCGAAAGCGCCAGCTGGTAGATGTACTCCTCCACCATCTCGGCCAGCTCCGGCTTCACCATCCTCACATTGGCCAGCCGCTGCCTGGCCTCCACGGTCATCTTGGCCCTGAGGACCAGGTCCCGCTGAAGCCTCCTTCTGAGTAGCTCCTGCCTCTGCCGGGCCAGGTCGGCCGAAACATCATCCTGAGACAACCCTGAACACCCTATCTATCCGTAGCGGGCCAGGCCAGGTGTCTCCCTGACTAATTCTTTAAAGATTTCAGTGCTAAGGCTGTCCAGGAGCTTAGCGCCCTTCGGGGTAATTATGCGGCCCTTCCCCGGAACAATCGCCACGAGCTCGGCCCTTTGGAGCTGCTGCAGGGCCTTCCTGATGATGCTGCCCCCCGCCTTCCTGTGATGGTACATGGCTAATCCGGTCTTCTTCCGACCGCCATAGGCAGACCTCAGGTCTTCCAGGCCCAGGGGGCCGTGCAGATAGATCTTCCGCAGGAGCGATGCGCACCTCACATACCACCAATCCCTATCCTGCGGGGGCCTCTCCACATGAGAGCCCGTCCTCACATATGCCGCCCAGGCTGGAGGCTCCACCTGGGGAACCCTATTCTTGAGGTGCTCGGCCACCCGTCGTATCAGGATCTGGCTGGGCACGTCCTTCACCGAAACCAATCTCCGGCACCGGAGGTGCGGCCTGCCCGCTTATCAGCCTTTTAACATACAGGGCCCTCAAGATCCGGCTTCTAACTACCTACCCCCTTCCTCACCACACGGCCACACCTCAGACAGGTGATGGCGATATGCCTCCGTTTTCTAACTCGGGCCGATACGCCTGGGATCAAGGGGGAGTCGCAGCCTTTGCACATCATCAGGCGGCCCACCTTTAGCCGGTGGCGCCTCTTCAGCCTAACAGCCATCCGGGCATAGTCCGTGGCCAGCGAAAAGTCCCGATTCGCCCACTCCAACGCCAGCTCCTCCAGCAGCTCTACCCTCTGCACCAGGAGATCCCGGAGCATCTTCCTGGACAACCTAAAAAAGCCGGTGGGGATGAGGTGATTAATGTTTAGCGGCATCACCTTCATCCTGGCCGAGGCCGCCCTCGAGCTGGTACCCGAGGAGCTGCTCAGCCACCCCAGCGTCTCCAGGCATGCCCTGAGGCTGGGCCGGAGGCCGGCCCACACACTTCTCGACCGTTCGGTGCACCACCGGGCCATGCGGGGCCTCCCCGACTCCCACAAGAGGGGGCGGCCGGATATTGTCCATCAATCCCTCCTCGAAGCCACCGATACACCCCTCTACATGGATGGAAAGCTGGAGATCCTCCTGCACACCGTGAATGGTTTAGTGATAAGGCTCGGCCGCAACGTGAGGCCGCCAAGGTCTTACCACAGGTTTCATGGGTTGATGGTCAAGCTGCTCACCGAGGGCCGGGTCACGGCGCCGGACGGCCAGGTCCTCATGGAGGTGGAGGGGACGAGTCTCGAGGCCCTCATCAGAAGATCCGGTTTTCGGAGGGTGGTGGGCCTATCCCGGAGGGGCAGCCTCTCTACCTACGCCGATGTGGCCGCCCTCCTGGTTCAGAACCAGCCATCGGCCTTCCTGGTCGGGGGCTTCCCCAGGGGCGGGTTCAGCCCCAAGACCCAGGCCCTCTTAACGGACCTCCTCGCCATCGACACCAGACCCCTGGAGGCCCACGTGGTCATAGCCCGCCAGATCTATGAAATCGAGAGAGCGATTACCGGCTCCATGAAAGGGTAAAGGTTTTCTGAAGCGGTGCCCCCTCCAGAAATGCGGCGGTCGTCTAGCCTGGACTAGGACGCCAAGCCACCGGCGCGCAGGCCTTCCAAGCTGGTGATCGCGGGTTCGAATCCCGCCCGCCGCACCAAACCCAGAATAGCATTATAGACGCCGATGGCTTACTTCGCATTCAACCCGGGGTCTGACGTATGCTAACTTGTGTACCTTCAATTCTTTAATCTCCTATTGGAAGGTACCGGTTTAAATTGTCGGGTTTGGTTAATCACTATGAATTTGTATTCAAAATCTACGGATTTATTCCCTTCTATATGGTTTACCCAGCTCGGCTGGTGCACCCTTGCGACGCCGCAGAGCAAGGATTACCATCACGAACACGGGTATGAGATAAGGTAGGGATGCCAAGAAACTCGAGGGAACCCCGAATGGCTGGAAAGTGAATTGAAGTGCTTCGAATGAACCGAAGATGTAGCTTATGATTAGTGCTCTTAGCGGGTTCCATGTAGAGAATGCGGCCAATGCGACTGCAACCCATCCTTTTCCTACCGTCATCCCCTCCACCCATCCCCGTATCAGGACAGTACTCAGGTAGGCTCCGCCTAGACCAGCCAGAGCACCACTGAGAGCTACACAACTGTATCTGACTAGATACACATTGATGCCTGCCGCTTCAGTAGCAGCAGCATTCTCCCCAGCAGCTTTGATGATAACACCCAACTTTATTTTGAACAGGATAAACCAGAGTACGAAGGCGGCGACGATGGAAAAGTAAACCACCGCATCTTGTCTGAAAATCGCTGAGCCCAGAATTGGTAAGTCTGAAAGAATTGGAATTTGTATATTTGCTGTTAATGGCAGGGCTTCTCTAGGTAGGGCTATGCCGATGAGGCTGCTAAGTCCCAAACCGAGAAGACTCAAAGATATTCCTGATAGCAACTGGTTTTTACCGAGGGTGACCGAAACAAATCCATGAATAATCGCAACAGTGATGCCAGTCATCACAGCTACGAGAAATCCGAGTAAGATGTTGCCTGTTAAGAGAGAAATTGCGTATGCACCGACAGCTCCAAGAAGCATTGTACCTTCTAGTCCTAAGTTTATCACACCACTTCTTTCTGCATAGACTTCTCCAAGTGTAGCGAGCACCAGAGGGGTGCTTGCTCTTATTATTGTGAAGGCGAAGTCGCCTATCGGATCGCCCATTTCACGAACCTCCTTAGAGTCAACTCCATGGTGAGGAAGAGTAAGATCAAGCCGTTGAAGACATTTACGATGGCGAATGGAAGGCCAAAAGATACTTGTACGATGTCACTGGCGACTAGAAGGCCAGCCATCCATATCGCTGATGGTATTGTTGCCAGTGGATTTAGTTTTGCCAACCAAGCAACGATGATTGCAACATAACCGTATCCAGGTGAGATGCCTATCCGCAACCTATGTTGTATCCCCGCTACTTCACCTGCCCCTGCCATTCCTGCCAAGCCACCACTGATTATCATCACGAGGATGAGAACTTTCCACTCGTTTATACCCGCATATTTTGCTGCTTTTGGATTTCCACCACTCACTCTTATTTCGAATCCCAGCCTTGTGCTGGTGAGAAGGTAATAAATCAAGACCGCAGCGATAAGTCCTATCATGAGTGTCGGGTAGTGGATTCTAGTGTCTGGAAGTCTCGGTAGGTGGGCAGATTCAACAAATATGTTGGTAAGTGGGTAACCATACGCTTCTGTCCCTCTCCAAGGCCCATACACAAAGTATTCTAAGACTTTAAGGGCGACAAAGTTCAGCAGCAGGGTAGCCATTGCATCATACAGCTGAAACTTCGGCTTTAGTATGGTTCCTGCGAGCCCCCATAGGGCCCCGGCAGCAAAAGCTAGAGCGAACATTATCGGGAGCATTAGATATGGAGGTAGCTGTGGTCCAAACAGAGCAAAACCTGAGGCAGCGGTAGCACCTATCAGCAGCTGCCCTTCAGCCCCTATATTCCATATCTGGGCTCTGAAAGCCAGTGCGAGCCCTACTCCACAGAGAAGCAATGGGATTGTTTTTGTTATCGTTTCAGAAAGCTGGAATGTGCCCCCATAAGCTCCAAGGAAGATTTTTGTATACGCTCCGACCGGATCGATCTTGTATGCAACGAAAACCAATGAAGCCGCTATCAATGCTGCTGTCACCGAGATAATCTGTGAGAAGGGTAACTTTTGGATAAACTCAATTGATTTCAACGTAGGCTTCTGCCTGTTGTCATTAAAAGACTGAGCTCTTCCCTGTTGTATTCTGCTGGCCTCTTTAAGGCTACAATCTTACCGCGATAAATGACCGCTACCCGGTCGCTTCTTTCAATGATTTCATCCAGGTCCTCTGACACAAGCAGGATGCCGCAGCCCTTTGCCTTCAGTTCTTGTAATTTCTGGTGAATGAGGTTTGTCCTTGCTATATCCAGTCCATGTGTTGGGCTTTCGGCTATGAGGACCTTGGGTTGAGGTGCTGAGAGCTCCCTAGCAACGATAAGCAATTGTTGATTGCCCCCCGACAAGAATCTTACTGGTGTGTTAACGCTAGGTGCGATGATATTGTAATCTCTGATCGTCCTTAGCGTAAAATCTCTTATTTCTTCGCGTTTGAACCGAACCTCCCTCTTGGTTAGAATCAGGTTTTCAGCGACGGACATGTTGGGGACAAGGGCTCGCTCCCTATCTTCGGGAATGTAACCAACACCCTTTTCTCGGACACGATTTGGGGGAAGGTTCGTTATATCCTCTCCGAAGAGTGTGATAGTACCGTGCTCGGCTTTCCGCAACCCAACGATCGCTTCCACCAGTTCTTTCTGACCGTTACCTGCTACGCCCGCCAAACCAAGTATCTCCCCCTTTCGAAGCTCTAGTGAGAGTTTATCGACAGCAACTAGATCCCTGTCGTCACGAACAGTTAACTCGGTTATTTTCATCACAGTATCTTCCTCCGGTTCAACAGCTCTAATCTGATTTGGGACCTCACCGATCATGAGCCTTGCAAGTTCTTCCTTCGTGCAGTCAGCCGTCAACAGGGTCTTGACGACTTTACCCTGTCTCATCACCGTCACTCTATCGCTTACCTCAAAAACTTCATTCAGCTTGTGTGTAATGAAAATCACTGTGAGCCCCCTCCTGACCATTTCTCTTATGCTCCGGAATAGTTGAGTGGCTTCAAGGGGTGTGAGAACAGATGTGGGCTCATCCAAGATCAGCAGCTTAGCACCGACGACAAGTGCTTTGAGAATCTCAACCCTCTGCTGCTCTCCGACAGAGAGCTGCCATATCTTTCTGTCTGGGTCGATGTTTAATCCATAGTGCTCTGCGGTCCTCACCAGCCTTTCCCTTGCTTTGTTAAAAGGTGAGAAAACCCCGAGGTCAGGCATCACTAAGGCGACGTTTTGAACAACCGTCTCAGAAGGTATTAGCATAAAGTGTTGATGTACCATTGCTATGCCCAGCTTGATCGCGTCTTTGGGTGACCTTATCCTAACCTCTCTGCCGTCTAAGATTATTCTCCCCTTATCTGGCTGAATGAGACCGGAAAGGATCTTCATGAGAGTGGTCTTTCCCGCCCCGTTCTGCCCAAGTAGTGCGTGCACTTCACCTGATTTCACGTTTATGGTTACGTTGTCGTTTGCGACGGTGCTGGGAGGGAATATTTTTGTCACTTCACGCATCTCGACTTCCAACTTTATTCTCTCCGCTTCGGCCTTGCCTAACGGCCTGTGGGACTACTTAGGTCTCGGGACTTCCACTATCCGTACTACGCCCTCGACGAACCAGTCGATGTTCAGTAGCTCAGTCAGTGTGGCGGATTTACCAGGTGGGATGGCTAGCCTGCCTTGATTGTCCTTTATCGGGCCAGTGAACGGTTCAAAGGAGGCGAAGGTGGCAGGCCCTGTACTCATCTGGCTTAGGCGCAGGAACACCAGGTCGTAAACACTCATCGTCTTTCCGGTTACTCTGTCGGTGACAGTCTTTTCTTTCAAGGCAGGTATGAACTTCGGGTTGATGGGGACCTTGAAGTCCGCCCCGAGTTCTACAGCACCTTCACGTAGTGTCCAGAACAGGTCGATGTCAGCCAATCCGTTCGGCGTCTTAAGGTGCTGGCCCCAGTAGATGTAGTTCAGTAGGTATTCGTACATTACCTCCCAATGCACCAGCTGGCCTGATACTACTGAGTTCGGTCCAAACCTCAGCATGGGTGAGTAGTGGCCAAAGACGTATATTTGGCGGCCTCGCAGTGTATGCTCTTCTGCAACCTTCACAATCGTCTCCGTATCCTCGGTGAAGGCGATGACGTCGACACCCTCTGCGATCAAAGCTTCTGCGGCCAGCCTAGCTCGCGCAGGATCGTACCATGCCCGCAACACACGGATATCAACTGTGGCAGTCGGGTTGACCTCCCTCACACCTAATACGAATGCATTTATGTGTCGCACAACTTCTGGAATTGTGTGTGCAGCCACGTAACCGATTTTGTTGGTCTTAGTCAGCGCACCTGCCATTAATCCGTTCAGGTAGTAGAGCTGATAAAAGTCCGCCATGATCGTGGCAACGTTCTTAGCTCGCTTGAAGCCACTCACATGGATGAACAATTTGTCTGGATAGCGCTTGGCAGCGTTAATTGTGTCGTCCATATGGTCGAAGCTGGTGGTGATGATAACGTCTACTTTCTGGTCACGGATGAAACGGTCGATGACCCGCTCTGTGTCTGGGCCAACTATCTTCTCTGCGAAGAAAGTTTCGAGCCACGGTAGGTTCTTCTGTGCGATTAGTCTTCCCTGATCATGCGCATGGCTCCAGCCAAGATCTCCAATTGGTCCGACGTAAATAAATGCGGCTCTCAGTTTACGGTTTTCCTTAAACCAGGGCAGGTCTGGAAGTTGTTGTTTGAGAGAATTGAGTTGGGATTGAAGGCCCTCGAATTCCATCTTCGACACACTTGTTTGTTTAAGGCTTTCGTACTCGGATCTCGGAACGGTTATCGAAGTGGTGTAGGCGTATGTGACGACAGCTCCCAGCAGGAGTCCTGCCACCAGTGCTATGGCGATTGCTATATTGCGAGCCATTGCCATGTGGCATTTGTCTACTTCTAATAAAGATTGCGGTTCTAGGTCCTGATAATTTAACTACTCTATGTAAAATGGATGCGGCCGGTCACGCTTCGTGGAATATTAGAGGGGGGTGCCTAATTAGCTGTATGTAAACCATGGACTATTGGAAGGGTTGGGTTCCTGTCCTGTGATGGCCACCCGAAGTATAAGGTACCCCTCAACCCTGCTGTTCTTACCAGGCAACCCCATACGCTAATGTTTGACGTTTAGTGCCGCTATCCAGCCTGCAGATGGCCGCATTCCTAGCGCCAGCGGATGCCTGCGGCGGGGGATATAGCCTCCCGACTTAGTGGAGACGCAGGAAGGCCATTCATGGGTTCAAGAGGGGGAGCTAACCCAGCTAGAGCTGCTGTCGCAGCAGGCTGCATGGGCCCTTAGACCGAAGGCTTTCGTGTAGGATCGGCACTCAAATTGTGGTGGACCGGCCGGGATTCGAACCCGGGACCTCGCGCATGCCAAGCGCGCATCCAACCACTCTAGGGGCATGCACCCTGGCTAGACGACCGGCCCAATATGCGCCCTCCAGACTTTCTTAAAGTGTTATCTCTACCCGAGCTCTCAGAGTGTGAAGGCCATCAGAGCCCCCCTCCATGCGGACAAAGGGCCCGTCCATGCCTTGAAAGGTTCAAATCGGCCTTCCCCTACTCGTGCGATGGCGGCGGTCGTCTAGCCTGGTTTAGGACGCCAGCTTGCCGAGCTGGTGATCGCGGGTTCGAATCCCGCCCGCCGCATCCAACCCACACCAAATCCCGTTATGGTGGGATCCCCAGAGAGGGGGCTGCTAAGGCCTCTCTCTTATGGATAGGGCCGCCACCGTGGCACCCAGGAGTATGAGTGAGCCGCCAACCTTTCACCGAAGACGATGTCAGGGGCTCCACCAGGCTGAGGATGGAAGCGCGGGAGGGACCCACGAGCTTCAGCCCCTGGAGGAAGGCCGTGGCGGCCAGGGCCGTCGCCACCAGGGCGATCAACGACACCCAGATCCAGCCCTCCAGGTCCCAGCCAATCCTTATTCTGCCCGTCAGAGAGCCCACCAGCCCAAAGCTGAGGCTGGCTCCCCCCATCACGTAGAAGGAAGCCACCTCCCCCCTCAACCCCCTGAGCACATGTGTGCTCACCAGGATGTAGGCCGTGTAGGTGACCGAGGCACCTAGGGCCAGCAGCAGGCCGATCGGGACTATGTCTAGTGCAGGCTGGGCCACCATGGTCAAGCCGGTCGTGCCAGGGCCAGTGATGCAGCACCGGCACCGAAACCATCTCCCATCCCAGGGCCAGGGAGCCGGCCGTCACAAAGGCAGGATATGTATAGAGCACCAGGGCGACCACCGAAACCGGGATGTAGAGGAGGGAGTTGAAGTAGAGGGTGGACTGGGCGAAGTATCCTATCGCCCCCAGCCTCAGGAGGGCAGCAGCCGCCTCGGGGGCGGTGGCCTGGCGCCGCCGTTGAGGTAGAGAAAGAGGCCCATGGCGAGAAATGCGATCAGGAAGCGGATGAAGAGCAGCTCCTCCACCCCCACACCCCTACCATAGGCGAACCTGGCGAATATCGGCATCAACCCAAAGGATGCGGCCGAGACCACCACCAGCAGGCTCCCACGCCAACGCTCGTTCATGAAGCCAGACCCAGCCCCCTCCCCTACGTGGGCGCCACAGCCCCGTTACGGGGAGCCCTTCAGCATCTCGAGGATCTCCCTGGCCCGGGAGACGTTGATCCGGCCCTCGGATATCATCCTCTCCGCCACCACATCCACCAGTCCGGGGGGCGCCCCCGCCGTCATGGCGATGTTGCGGGCGTGCAGCCTCATATGGCCTGCCTGTATCCCCTCGGTCACCAGCGCCCTGAGGGCGGCGAAGTTCTGGGCGAGCCCCACCGCGGCCATCACCTCCGCCAGCTCGCCGGAGGACTTCACACCCAGTATCTTGAGGGAGACCCGGGCGGCGGGGTTGACCCTCGTCGCGCCCCCGACGATACCCACTGAGAGGGGGAGCTCGATCGTACCCACCAGGTTCCCATCCTGGTCCATCGACCATTGGGTGAGGGGCCTATACCTCCCCGTGATCGATGCATAGGCGTGGCAGGCCGCCTCGATGGCCCTCGTATCCTGCCCGGTTGCCAGCGCGACCCCTATGATGCCGTTCATCACCCCCTTGTTATGGGTGGCGCATCTGTAGATGTCGGCCGTGGCGAAGGCATGGGCCGCCAGGATATCCCTCACCACCCCCTCCCCGCCCACCAGGTCCTTCCTGAAGGTGGCCCTGGCCCTGGCTATCCTCTCCGTGCAGAGGTTGGATAGGATCCTGAGCAGCGGCCGGCCGCCCGTGAGCTTTGCCAAGAGGGGGGCCACCGCCTCACACATGGTGTTCACCACATTCGCCCCCATCGCATCTCTGCAGTCCACATGCAGCTCCACGATCAGCATCTCTTGGCCCATGGCGTTTAGGGCCCTTACCGAAACCCCCAGAGCCCCCCCGCCCAGCGCCGCCAGCGTCCGCGACTGGGCATTGGCCAGTGAGAGGATATCGGCGCTGCTCTCCAGGACGCTCCTCTCCGCCGCCGTCGGGTCGGGGACGTCCACCAGCTGTATCTGGCCCACCATGATGGGCCTGGTCGATGAGGCCTGAAAGCCGCCGGTCGCTCTGGCCAGCTTGGCCGCATGGCTGGCCGCCGCAACCACCGAGGGCTCCTCGATGGCCATGGGCACCAAATAGTCTCTGCCATTGATCAGGAAGTTGACCGCCACACCCAGGGGGAGGGTCACGCCCCCGATGACATTCTCAATCATTCTGTCGGCCAACTCCATCGAGAGGCCACCCATGGCCTTCAGGACCTCGATGTCCTCATCGGAGAGGCCTGAGAACTCGGCCACCCTGGCCATCCGCTCAGCCGGGCTCAGCTCATAGAACTTGGGCATGAGGGAGGTGCGTGGCACAGGAGTATAGGTGTGGGAGCTGTTAATATGGGTTCTGAGCAGGCATGTCCCGGCAGGATGGTTTGGCGTAACCCCACGCCGGATGCCCGGCCCCCTGCACGTCCCAGCTTCTCAGCGCCGAGGCTAACGTTAATACTGGGGGTTGGGTGGCGTCGAATGGTGGGCGGGTCGTCTAGCCTGGTCTAGGACGTCAGGTGGGCCGTCACGCTCTGACCCAGGCTCTGCAGGAGACGGCGAAGGTCCGCGGTTCAAATCCGCGCCCGCCCACCCACCTTTGCTCCGACAGCCAAGAAGGGGGGAGGGTCTTCCAGCCTTCCTCTGCCCGTGGTTCTGCCGCATCCCTCAATGGCCCCTCAAAGCCTTTCTACCCCCGATGCTTGATGCGCTTCACTAGGAATCGGTTGATGGCTTCCGCAAGAGGCTGGGGCGACTCCAGCATGGGGTAGTGGCCGCCACCTCGAAGCATCACCGTCCCGAACTCGCCGAAGGCCTGGGACCGGTGGAAGAGCCTCTCGTCATCTGAGAGGATGTGGAGGCCCGGGCCCCGCCAACCCCCCAGGCTGAGGGTGCCGTGGCCTAGGCAGGCTTTGATGTCAGAGGTGAAGACCCCCACCCCATTATGCTTCATCAAGAGGCGAATATCGGTCCTCAGATCCTCGGGGGCGCTTTGTGAGAGTGTCAGGGAGGTGAAGTGGTTGATGGCCTCCTCGGGATCCCTCTCCAGGGCCTCGAGCAGGTAGCTGGGGAAGGTGAATCTCTGGGGGGTGTTGATGAGCACGATCCCCTTCACCAACCTCCCGCCCAGCTTGGCGGCCTCCAGGGCCACAGCCCCACCCATGTGGTGGCCAACCAGGAACATCCCATCGAACTCATGGTACCTGGCGAACTCGATGACGGACTGGGCGTAGCCATGGATCGAGAATTCACTTCTCGATGAGCCTCCGTGCCCCGGGAGGTCCAGAAGATAGTAGATGGCCCCGGGGGGGTTGGTGGCATACACATCCTTCCACACCCAGTTGTTGCAGCCTATATCGTGAATGAATACCACGGGTGTCCCCCTCCCCCCCTCCAGATACCAGATGGTATAGGGGCCGGCGTTCACGTAGGGCATGGGCAGCAACCCTCTGTGAGGCCCCTATAAAGGGGGCGAGCCGAAGCCCTAGAGCTAACAGTTCCTTGGTGGAGTCAGGGGGCATGCCGGGGAGATGAAGCCACCACAACGTTAAGTGCGGCGGATCTAGGCTGGTGATGTGCCCGCCCCTGTCTATACCGACGAGAGGCTGAGGAACGGGCGCCACATCTTCCTGGACCGGATGGATGCCGGGGAGAGGCTGGGGGAGTACATCGCTTACAACCTTGATTCGCCCGACGCCATCCTCGGCATCCCCATAGGTGGGATACCAGTGGCATACGCTTCATCTAAAGTGCTGCAGGTGCCCTTCTCCCACTACGTCGTCACCAAGATACCCTCCCACCTCACCCCCGAGATCGGGATCGGGGCCGTCGCCCCCGACGGTACGGTATTCCTGAACGAGCACCTAGTATCCGCCTTCGCATTGAGCAGGGAGCAGCTGGAGGGGCTGGTGCAGAAGGCCCTGGCGAGGGCCGCACAGCTCGACTCTCAACTCTCGAAGGCCAGGCCACCCCAGCAGCCGGCCGGCCGGCACATACTGCTGGTGGACGACGGCCTGGCCTCAGGCTACACCATGTATACGGCCGCCCAGCTCGCCAGGAGGCAGGGCGCCAAGACCATCGGTATAGGTGTGCCCACCGGAAACACCCAGGCCATCGAGAGCCTCCGGGAGGTGGCCGACTACATCGTCTGCCTGAATATCAGGGATGAAACCCCCTTCGCGGTGGCCGATGCCTACATGGTATGGTACGACCTCACACTGAGCGAGGCCCTCAAGTTCCTCCAGCTGGAGTGAACCCGGAGACGGAAAACTAATAGCCCCTCCCAGCGGCGCGTGAATAGCGGGGCCGTAGCTTAGCTTGGTGGAGCGCCCGGCTGATAAGGCATCCCCGAAACCGGGAGGTCGCCGGTTCAACTCCGGCCGGCCCCACAGATCCCCAGGATACACCCCTCTATGCGCCCGAGCATCAGCCACCCTATTAGGGCATTCTGGGCAGGTGGTCTAGATGCCTCTTAAGGGCAGGGGCGTACACCTTTAAAGATACCCGGCAAGGGACGTAAACCGGGCCGGTAGTTCAGCGGCTCCCGCAGGGGCGCCAGAGAATGCCCGCTTTGCAAGCCGCCAGCCAGATGAGCGGGAGGTCGCGGGAGGTTCGTGGGCAGTGCGAACCCGCGAGTTCGAATCCCGCCCGGTCCACCACCCAATTTCATAAAGTAAATAAGCCACCGCTACACCTAGCTCCCTTTAATTGGAGTTCAGCCCTAATCAAATGTCGATGGGCTTCCTTCGCCCCATCCCGCCCAACACGCGTATCATCCAAAGCCCCTTTAACCTCTCCCAACTCAAACTCGTAACCTAATTATCTCGCTCAACCTCATACAATAGAGTTCCGCCGCCGTCAAAGTAGACGGCCTCGATATTTCCGCATAGGTGATAAGCTGAAGATTCGGAGATTTCAATTCGGTAGGGGTGCCTTGTTAGCCTATCTGAAGGGTACGTAGCCTGTCAATGATCTTGGGCCGAGTATCATAGCATCGGAGGAGGACATCGGTTTAAGTATTAGGTTGCGGTGGCATGTCTGCGGTGTGTTATTTGGGCTCGACGATCATCGACCTAGAGTTGAAGGCCAGGGGTGGTATTGGGATTAGAGCTTTAGTTGATACGGGCTTCTTCGGAGATGTCCTCACAAGGCCTGAAATAGCTGAAGGAATAGGTGTCGATCTTGAGTATGAGAGGAATCGTAGATTACCCGATGGGAGGGTGGTTAAGGTCAGGTATGGGGTTGGTTTGATTAAGATGATGGATTCGGTCACAGGTGGAGATATAGAGACCTGGAACGAACTTAAACTGCCTGACGGGGTAGATGCTCTCATAGGCGTCACAGCACTGGAAAAGCTTGGGTTTAAGGTGAACCCTAGAACCGGGGAGCTAGAGAAGATAGAGCTGTACCTGTTATGAGCAGACTCGCCGTTGTAAAGCATCGCGAGCTCTTGGGAAGGCAGTAGAGGCTATTTGAATATCGGGTAAAATAGATGTAGACTTCCTTGAAGAGTCTGGAGAGGTCGCCCTTATCCTACTTGAAAAGGATATTAGGTGCCGCCGTTAAATATGCATTAGTTGCGAGGCAATAGCCAAGCCCCTACGAAACGCCTGGGTTACTCGCGGCCTTTGTGCTGGTCGTGGTGGCTCTTGCTCTGCTGTATGCAGTTTCGATTTTCCCGTTCGTGGTGCGGCTTTGGAGCTCGGGCGACATAGGCCTTCTTTTGGAATGGGTGATCTTGCATATTCTCATTATCGGATATCCGGTCATTCTAGGTGTCAAGACAAGATACTCTTAGGCCGGTCGTTCCCCGCCAGTCAAGGATTCGTAGCTAAGATGCTTTCTTACGGTATTCTGCCTGGCACGGGGAGCATAGTAATGATTGTGATATTGCTAAGAATATTAGGCGTTGCTATTAGTGGACCAGTCCTCGCTACTCTCACTATCCTAGTGGTCCTGGTAAGCATATATCTCCTGGGGTTACATGCACATTACGAAAGCCTAGTCGACCCCTCCCTCAGAGCGTACTTCCCACGGCGTCTAATCTACGCGCTCACGGTTCTCACCTTACTCTTTATATTGGTCAGCCTTCTCCGCACTTCTTGGGGGTGAAGGGTGACTACATCCCGACCTTTATGGTGGCTCCAGTTTTATCCCATCTCACTTTTCCCTCGGGATGGCCGTCCTCTCCCTTACCTTGACAGAGTAGCACCCCATCCTATGAAAACCGAAGTGGTGGCGTATGGATGGTTGACGTGGCCACTGGGCTGGAAGGCACCCTGTGGCTTTGGAGTCATTTAGGGCTTGGTTAGCCCTCTGGCTCCTTGGTACCTTCCCTTGTAGGGCTCCCGCACCGGCCTGGTTTGGAGGATCAGGAGGTACCATATGGCCTCGCCCCGCTTGAGGGTGAGGGGGTGCGGGCCGCCCCGTACGGCGAGGGTCAGGACCCCCTCGTAGCCCGAGTCGATGACTGTGGGGGGTATTAGGAGGCCCCTACGCGCATAGGTGCTTCGGAGGGAGATGAGGCCGGCCAGGTCTGGGGGGAACCTCACCCTTTCAAGAGAGGTGACCAGTACCGTGGCGCCTGGTCTTATAGTGAATTCGGTGGCGTTGACCTCCTTTCCCTCCTCTAGGTCGTAGAAGGAGTCGCCGACCCTCAGGTCCACCCCGTTGGGCTGAATCTGCCCGGGCTCCAAGGGCTCGATGATAAGGCTACGGGAGGCCAGCCTTTGCTTTATCTCTCGGTCGGAGAGAAGCATATGCGGGCTTCTGTTCAAATACTTAAAGGTTGGCCTTAAAGGTTGGCCGGATCGCAAAGCTGCCCAACTGCAGCGTCATCACCACCGTGGGCTCCTATGAGGAGGCGGGGAGGGGTTAAGGCTGATGGAAGGTGTACGGAGTCCCGAAGCCCCGCAGTACTTAGCAGTACTTCGGAAAGATCGTCCTCACCGTCGACCAGCCGGGGGCGGGAATACCACCGCCACCGGGCATGGAGAGCTCCTGACGATGGCCATCTCCTCGGGCCTTAGGAGGGCTCGGAGCCTCCCGGGCCTCCTCACACCCCCGAGGATCATGAGCTCCACGCCGTTCTCTTTCACGTAGGTCCTGATATCCGATGCGTACTCCCTCACCGGGACTATCTTGGGGTTGAAGACCCGCCCGAGCCGTATGATAGCATCCCCTACCTCCGTTGAGAACTCCCTCTCCAGCGTCCGGACCACCTCCTGTGACTCCAGGGCGTCCAGCGGGGTTGTGGGGGGGAGAGCCACGAACCTGGCCACCGTGATCTCGGCACCCGGCACCGTAGATGTGGAGGTCAGGGCCGCCGCCACGATCAGCGGCTCCGGGTCCAGCCCGCGCCTGATGACTGGGACCAGTATGCTACTGAGTCTTGGGGGGAGCTCCCTATGTGGCTTTACGCTCTCCACCAGCACCACACGGCAGGGGGCTGTGCGGGCAACCCTGTCCGAGACCCGGCCGAAGAGCTCCGTGAAGAAGGACTCCTTATGGCCGGCCATCACGATGGCCTGGGCCTCCACCTGAGAGGCCAGCCGCACGATCTCCCTGGCGATCTCAGCCCTCCTAGCCGCCCGATCCAGCACCTTCTCGTGGGGGGTGATCCGGACCTTCAGGGCGGCCGCCAGCCCCTTCAGCCTCGAAACGAACGATGTGGCCGCCACACCCCCAGCCCGTGCACGGACATGGAAAGTGTGGAGGGTGGAGCCGCAGTACTCGGCGAGGTGGAGGGCTATGTATGCGGCGTTCCACTCCCTCTCCTCATAGGCGAGGGGGAGCAGGATGGGGTCATCACTCCACGCCCACTCCCTCTTCTTATCCGGCCGGCTCACCCCCTACCCCTCCTCATGGCGATGTAGATGATGAGGCCCAGGCCGAACCATATTGCCGCCATGACGCGAGGAACCACCCCATGGGTGTAGATAAGTAGGAGCCAGAGGGCCAGGCTCGTGGCGGATCCGAAGACCCCCGTGAGGGGTATCTCGTACCCCCTGACCCATATGGTTAGGGGGGCCCTCCAGGGCCTGGGGAGGGCCCTGTCCTTGTTCCTCAGGGCTATGAGGGAGAGGTTGACGAGAGTATAGGCCGCCAGGGCCCCGAAGTTGTAGAGGGAGGCGACGAGGGTTATCAGGTCCACGCCGGTTAGGCCGATGTTCGCCAGGATGATGAGGAGGGCCGCCGTTGTGAAGACCAGCAGGGAGATGTGGGGGGTCCTGAATCTCCTATGGAGCCTGCTGAAGGGCCTGGGCAGCAGCCTCTGCCTTCCCATGGCGAAGGCCACCCTCGACACGCCGATCACACCGCTGTTGGCGGAGACGTAGTTGATGGTTGCGCCCATCAACGCCACCCAGACCGCCAGTGGGCCACCTATCACCGGGAATTGAAGCACCAGGGCGACCATGGGGGCATGGGCGTTAACCTGCCAGAAGCCGCCCTCCGGGTTGACCATCGTCACCGATAGGAATGAGAGGGTGAGGGCGAAGATCACCACCGCCACGATCACGGCCTTAGTCGCCCCGGGAATCACAGCGCCAGGGTTCTTCGTCTCCTCCGCTGCCTGAGAGATGGACTCGATCCCTATGTAGCTCACCATCGCCAGGGTCACAGCGTAGGTGAAGCTGTCCAGGTTGGCGAAGATGTCAAAGCGGCTGAGCTCCAAGATCCACCTCTCAACACCCCCCGAGAGCATGGCCAGGGGCAGGCCCACAACGACTATCGTCGATAGGGTGATGAGGTTCAGAAGCACGAAGCCCACATTCACCTGCGAGGACCACGTTATCCCCAACAGGTTCAGGACTAGGAGGGATAGGATAAGGATGATCCCACCGATGCTCAGGTAGGGGCTGGTGCCGAGGAGGGGGCCGAGGCCCAGCACCACCCCCATATAGCTCAGGTAGCCAGCGGATATGAGGGAGAAGAGCAGGATGCAGATTGTGTAGTCCAGCAGCAGACCCCAGCCCGCGATAAAGCCCAGGAGAGGGCTGAAGGCCCGCGACGCATACTGCTGGGCACCCCCCGCCACCGGATAGAGGGATGCCAGCTCCGCGTAGGCCAGCCCCGTGAATATGTAGGAGATGGCGGCAAGTCCCATGGCCGCTGGCGCGGCGTGAGAGGCGTAGAGGGCTATCAGGCCCAGGGCCACGTATATGTTGGCACCGATGTCAGCATAACCCATCGAGAAGGAACCCCAGAAGCCGATGGCCCTCTTCAGATGCTCGGAGCCTCCTGGACCATCCAAACCATCTCATCCTATGAAGTGCCACACCGGCCAGACACCACTTTTATGCGTTGCTAGAAAAGGTTCAAAGACTACCAGATAACCGCGAGGTGGAAAGATAATAGCGAAATGATGGGGGAAAGTTATGGAGACGATTATTGGGAGGCATTATAGGGAGATGACGCGCCGATTTCATTAGTACGGTTGTGGTGATGTCCCTAACGGCTGAAAGTATCGCGGAATAGATTCTTCGGGAAATTTGGACTACATTGGCCTGTCGTCCGCAAATCCCTCAAACAAATCCCTCAAACAGAGGGTGCTTTACGAAGCCCGCGGGAGTAGGATTGGGCGGCTGCATATCCGTGAACCATCGCCGGCTTCTATCTCGATTTCGAGTTCGATCCCGTGTTCTGTCTTCCCAACATGTATCCCTCACGAGTTTCCTCTGCTCCATCGCCTATGTGACCTCTTGGCTCGACTGGAAAGTAGCAGCGAAGGGGGTTCTGGGATTGCCCTATAACAGAGGGGTTGGAAATCATATATAATGTATAGCTTTGGGAAAAAGCCGCGGGGGTAGCCAACCAGCCCAGCCTGGGCCAAGCCTGGCCAAAGAGGCCTTAGCTGAATGGGGCCTTGGTGGCGCGAGGCTTAGGTGCATCATCAGAGCTGGGAGACCTCGTCCCTCAGGGGTTCGTGGGTTCAAATCCCACCCCCCGCACCAATTCAGTGATAAAGGAAAAATTCATTAAAAGCATAGAAATCCGAATAGCTTGGGAAAAGTTGAAAGATCTATGTGAGAGATGCTGCGAATATTATGGTTACCCACATGGATATTGGGATGCCGATCAGCCACCAGGACCTCCCTGTTATATCCCTGATCTCACTTCTCAGATCAGTTATGTCACTCTCGGTATGCTTCAGCCTTGTGTTAAGGTCCCCTCGAAACTCAGCTATACTCTTGTCCAGCCGCTCAAGAATACCTTCGATCTTAGCCACTCTTACCGCATTTAAAGCTTAGTTGTCTACAAAAACAGCTTTCAGAATGGTTCTCTGGCTTCCTCGATATTATTCGTCTGCCATCAAGTATTTTTTGAACCATCTAAGCATGTGCTCCAGCCTTTTGACCCTGAGGCTTGGCTTGCCGGTTCTGCTGAAGACGTGTTCCCCTTTCATGAATAAGACTAGCTCCGCATCTTTTCCCAGGTATTTTAGTGCTGTGAAGAAAATTATTGACTGATCGATCCAGCATCTATAGTCTTCTACGCTGTGGATGAACATTATTGGGGTCTTCACATTGGGGGCGTAGGTTAGGGGGGACATTCTCCTGTATCCCTCTTCATTACTCCAGGGGTCCCTTCCTATCTGGTCAGGGACGAAGTGGAATCCTATGTCTGTGGTGCCGAACATGGAGGTCCAGAGGGATATCCCGTTTTGGGAGATGGCCGCCTTGAACCTGTCGGTCTGGGTGACGGCCCAGTTAGTCATGAAGCCCCCATAAGAGATGCCGGTAATTCCCATCCTCTCTGGATCTATGAAGCTGTACTTGGAGGTGATGTAGTCGACCAACTCCATGATGTCTTGGAAGTCTCTGGTTCCATAGGCGCCTCGTATATCGGCGAAGTCCTCTTTGTAGCCGTCGCTCCCCCTGGGATTCGGGTAGACCACCGCGAACCCCTTGGAGGCAAAGAAGTGGTGTTCAAACATGAAGGAGTAGCCGAAGGCACTTTTCGGCCCCCCGTGAACGTGAAGGATAACGGGGCATCCCCTTTCCTTGACGGGTTTAGGGGGCTTTAAGATCCAGCCCTCGATGGTCTCCCCGTCGCTCGCCTTAAATTCAAAACGCTCGGGAACAGTGAGCCTGAGCTTTGACAGCAAGGCGCTGTTGAAACTTGTGATCCTTCTATCCCCCTCTCCATCCTTCACCCATACCTCTGCCGGCTCCGTCTCGGTCACCTTCGTATAAGCCACTATGCCGTTCCTGACGGAAAAGTCCTCGATCACGAAGTTGCCAGTTATGACTGGCTCAACCTTCCGGTTCTCGAAGTTTATCCTGTAAAGGTTGAAGCGCCCACTATCGGAGAGGGGGAAGTAGATGTAGTTTTCCTCCCAGACGGGTACCGGCGAGTACAGGTAGGTGAAGGGGCTTCTCAAATCATAATACACTCTCAGTGAGCTGTTTCTGTCGAGGCTTCTCGTCAAGTTCTCGGGTTCGCCGCCTTCGACAGATACGCACCAGATCGTCTCATGGGATGAATATCCTCTTTTGAGGTCGCTGCCCCTGAAGGCTATGTATTTATCATCAGGAGACCAGCAGACCGGTCCGATGGTCATGTTGCCTCTCGTCAGCTTTACACGCTCGCCTGTCTTCACATCCAGGATGTAGATGTCCAGTATCCTTGGGTTGAGGTCGTCGGTGGCCGCCACGTAGGCGATCCTGTCACCCCTGTTGGAGAACACAGCGTAAACGACGTCCATCTCCCCATCGGTCAAGCGGGTAACGTCTCCAGAGTCGACGGCAACCATGAAGACATGTTTCCGAAGGAAGTACGTGAACCCGACCCCGTTAAACCATAGAGGTATCCTTCTGATGACCCTCACATTCTCGTCGTCTTCCCCTACGGATGAAAGAAACAGGATCCTCCTTCCATCGGGGCTCCACCGGGGGGCCTCGATACCACCCTCCAGCCTCAACACCAGTCGGGGTTCCCCTCCACGCGTGGATGTAACCCACAGTTCATTTCCCCTCTCACCCTCTTTCAGCGTCCTCCTCGAGAGGAACAGGAGATGTCTACCATCTGGAGACCACCTAGGCCATATGTCTCTACCACCGCTGAGGTACATCAACGGCTCCCCAGAGGCTCTGCTCACCACCCAAATAGTGGCGGAGTAGTCATCCCTCTGTTCGTCAATCCCCACAGCAACGAAGGCTATTCTCTCGAGGTCCGGGGACAGCTGAGGATCGGACACCGACACGAAGCGCATCAGATCCTTCGCTTCAATCCCCTCGGGCAAAACTGCCGCCCCAAAGCCACAAAGCTAAATAGGTTATTCGCAGGCCACTCAAAGTCTTGGCGAAGAGAGAAAGCCGCTTTTCCGGGAGAGGGGTCTCAAAGGAGAGCACTGAAGCCTGGTGTGAAATCCGCAGACCAATAGTAGATCAGGGCCGAGCAGGCGTCAAGGCACAAAGTTTGGGCTTTAATCCCGTCGAGGGCCGTGCCCTTTATCACAAAACTTTCAACCGAGTGTCAGCTCAACCATTGACCAGCTTGAAGCCTTGATAAGTTTAGAGCGGGATTTCAGGGAAATTGTAGGCGCTTATCGAGGCATGACTTTAAGGTGGAATCCAGACAACTTAAGGATTGAGGTTTGAGCCTTCGTGGAACTCTCGAACGCTTCATGGTAGACCCTATGGCATTGCAAGGCTCTGCTCCAATACCCATCCACAAGTGGCTGGGTTGGCCTCTCCATTCCCGGTGCCACACTACCGGCGGCCCCCACCCTAGTAGTGTTTGCCGTGAAAGAGGAGGGTAAAGTGCTCGGTGTCCATGCGCTCGAGGGTTTAAGGCTGGAGGTGGACCCGTCCACTGGCGCGCTGAGGAAGTCAGAGGCCTCTCTCGCCCTGTGATGCCATCGACCTGAAAGCTGTTCCTTTACCGTGGATATCCTCTGAGGAGCTAAGGGTTTTAGCTGGATCCGGGTCATCCACATTATAAGTTGCTGCGAACAAGGAAATGTATAGGGAACCTCAACCCGCACTCCATCAACATCCTTACAAACGCTCAACCCTCTATTCTCGTGTCAAAGCATTCCTTAATGGACCATATTGATAGACCGATGTGTACCAACGAAAGGAAGTATCATTGTATGATTGTTTGCCACCATGTTGCGAGCAAATATCCGCCTTCAGGCCCTAGCATCTCTACTTCGCCAGTCTGTGGGGATTCTTTCGGCGAGTTGGGGTCGCGGCTTCCCAGCGATTCGATGCTCAGCTTGACCCTCTCTCGTGCTTTTTCTCCCATACCTTTAACGTGTGAAGTTATTCACTCTTCGCAGTGTCTCAATCCGCCTATCCGCTCGTTTATGTAGGATACAGATGTCGAAGGCGTATCTCCCGAAGCGGGCCAGGTCGTAGGCTATTATCATGTGAGATTTTTAGTAGGTCTGTGGCCAGCGGCTGGTATCTGGCCATCAGCTTGACGGCCTCGTCCCGCATATGGTCATCCATGGCCACGAGCGCGTCTGCTATATCAGGGACTTCTTTGTAGGCTTCACCCCCTTCAAGGGATTCTAATAAGGCTGCTGAAATAGGGTGGCGGGCCAACTCTCCCGTTCTATGAAGGGTTGCTGAGAGCTCTTCCAGACCGGGATCGATAACTCTCCCCATAAGTTTTCACTTCATCCAAACTCTCCGGTTAAGTATCTCTTCGTTAACTCGTGCCTGGGGTTTTCATAGATCTGCTTTGTCGGGCCGTATTCTATGAGCTGGCCGAGGTAGAGGAAGGCTGTGTAATCTGAAACTCTTGCTGCCTGTTGCAGGTTATGAGTTACGATGACGACCGTGTATTCCTCGGCCAGTTTTCTTATGAGGGCCTCTATTCTGGCTGTGGCTATTGGGTCCAGGGCTGAGCAGGGCTCATCCATCAATAGGGCTTCCGGCTCAACGGCTAGGGCCCGTGCTATGCAGAGCCTCTGTTGCTGGCCGCCGGATAGGCTTGCTGCAGACTTGTCCAGGTCGTCTTTAACTTCGTCCCAGAGGTTGGCTAATTCTAGGCTTCGCCGGACAGCGGCGTCGAGGGTCTTCCTGTCTCGGACACCATTCAGCCTTAAGCCTGCGGCCACGTTGTCGTAGATGGACATCATGGGGAAGGGGTTGGGCTTTTGAAAGACCATACCTATCTTCCTCCTCACCATGACGGGGTCGGTGTCGTCGCCATAGATGTCCACTCCATCGAAGATAACCTTACCAGAAACTCGAGCGCCTGGGGTGATCTCATGCATCCTATTGAGGCAGCGAAGAAAGGTCGTCTTACCGCATCCGGACGGCCCGATGACGGCCGTTACAGCCTTCTCTTCAACCTTCATGTTAATATCTTTCAATATATGTTTTGAGCCGAACCACGCGTTTAAGTTTTGGATATCAAACTTGACCGCCATCAGCCCCTCCCCCTGCTGTAAATCCTCACGGCTACGCCTATCCCCAAAACCAGCAGTATAAGTACAAGGGCTGATCCCCAGGCGAGGGTTATCCAGTTCTCGAAGGGCGACATGGCAAATATGAAGATGTTGAGGGCGAGGTTGGCCACTGGGCGGTCCAAGCCTGCAAACCACCACCGCCAGAAACCCATGCTGACGAGTACAGGTGCTGATTCCCCGGCGATCCTTGCGATGGCGAGCAGGATCCCGGTGACAACGGCCCCCTTCGCACTGCTGAGCACGACTGTAACCGTGGTTTTCCACCTCGGAATGCCCAGGGCGATGGCCGCTTCACGGATGCTCACGGGTACCAGTTTTAACGCCTCCTCAGTGGTCCTGGCCACTATGGGGATCATGATCAGGGCCAAGGCGAAGGCGGCCGCGGTTACAGAGAACCCAATTGATCGCACAATCAAGGCGTAGGCGAAGATTCCTATAACAATCGATGGAACCCCCGTCAAAACGTCGTGAAAGAACCTGACAGCCATGGAGAGCCTGGATTCGCCATACTCGCTTAGGAATATGCCGGACATCAGCCCGATCGGAACACCGATGAGTGAAGCCAGCCCAACAGTTATTAGAGTTCCCTGGATGGCGTTTGCAACGCCTCCCCCCACCTCACCCACGGTGGGTGTGGGTTTGATGAAGAACTCGATGCTGATCGCGGGAAGCCCCCTCACAACCACCTCGTATAGTATGCTGAAGAGAGGGGCTAAAGCCGAGAAAAGGGCCAGGTAGACAAGCAATTGCATAACCCGATCGCGGATGACCCTGAACCTGTAATAGTCCATGTCACTATTCCCTCGCGATCCCCCTCGCTAACCTGAGAGTCCGCCAGACAATCAACCTGGCGAGGATGTTGACCGTTAAAGTGACGAGGAGCAGGATCAACCCAACATTGACCAGGGCGCTGATGTGGAGATCGTAGGTTGCCTCCAAAATTTCATTGGCTATGATGGCGGCCATTGTGTACCAGGCATCGAACAGCGATGATGGCCAGACCTGAAATCTGTTTCCGATAACCATCGTGATCGCCATGGTCTCGCCAATGGCACGTCCGAGGCCAAGAAGTATGGCGCCGATAACCCCTGAACGGGCATAGCTGATTACGGTCCTGACTGTCTCCCATTTTGTTGCGCCAAGGGCTATCACTGCCTCCCTTTGGGAGCTCGGCACCGCCGAGAAAAGGTCACGCGTGACGGCGGAGACCGTTGGAATGATCATTATGGCGAGAACTATTCCACCTGTCAGGACACCACCGCCGTAGATGGGCCCGGAGAAGATGGGGAGAAAGCCAAAGGCGGCCTGAAGGTAAGGGTATACATGCTCCCGTAGAAATGGAATGAGCACAAATATGCCCCAGAGCCCGTAAATAACACTCGGAACAGCGGCTAAAAGCTCTATGAGGAAGGAGATTGCAAACCCAAATCTCCTGGGCATATATTCTGAGAGGGCTAGCCCAACTCCGAGGCTTACGGGCACGCCTATTAAGAGGGCGATCGCTGAAGTGACTAGTGTACCCAGTATCAGTGGCAGGGCTCCGAAGACCCTGGAGATGGCCGGATCCCATTTAGTACCCAGAATGAAGCCTAAGCCAAAGGTCTGCAGGGAAAGCCAGGACCCCTTAACCAGCTCATATACCATTAAACCGAGAATGAGAAAGATGCTTGAAGCGAACAAGGCGCATACAAGCTTGAACAGGTCATCGCCCTTAAGGCGGTTTTTAAGATGTAAAACGGGTTTCATGTTTAACCCGCAAAAAAGGAGGGCATCTTTCTGGACATCTTCACTTCCGTCACCGGCGCAGTGGCTGTCCATTGAATGTTATCAACCGGATTGTCTCCTCATTATGTGCTACAACGCCGGGTGGCAAGGGAACGTAGTGTAGGTCGGGCGCGTATTTCTGTCCATCATGTACAGCCCACCATAGGAAGTCAACCAAGGCCCTCGCCGTAGCCTCGTCCATGTTGGGCAAAACGTTCAATTCCCTGTATACGAGGATGTAGGAGAAGCTGGTTATCGGATAGGCCCCGCGGGCCTGCCTGTTGCCAGCCAAACTGTCAACTATTGAAACCTTTGACCAGCTTGCATCCCCTCTGGGCAGGGCTACAGCAGCATATTCTGCTGCCCTGGCGAATGATTCCATGCTAGGCTCGACGAATTCGCCGGCTGCGTTCTGAACGTATCCGTATGCCAAATTATTCTTCTTCGCATATGCGAATTCGACGTAGCCAATGGAGTAGGGCGTCTGCCGCACAAGCGCTGCAACCCCCTCATTCCCCTTCCCTCCAAGGCCCGTTGGCCACCTGACGGATGTCCCCTTTCCAACGGTTTCTCTCCATTCCGGGCTGACGTTTGACAAGTAGTTGGTCCAAACGAATGTGGTGCCGCTCCCATCAGACCTATGCACCACAGTTATCGCCCGGTCGGGAAGGCTGATGTCCATGTTTATTGCAGCAAGCCTCGCATCATTCCACCTGGTGATCTTCCCGAGGTATATGTCCGCAAGAATTTCTCCGGTGAATTTAAGTCCTTTAGTTATTCCCGGCACGTTATAGACCGGAACAACCGCACCGATGGTTATGGGGATGTGCAGAGTGTTGGGCGCCTGCGCGAATTGTGCCTCCGTAAGGGGAGCGTCGCTGGCACCAAAATGCACAGTTCTTGCGATATGCTGTTGTATACCTCCTCCACTGCCGATGGATTGATAGTTAACGTGTATGTTCGGTCTGATTTTGTGGTATTCTGCTGCCCACTTGTCAATCAACGGAAAGGGAAATGTTGCTCCCGCACCATTCAAGGTTATCCTCCCCCCTGTCGTCAAGCTTTGATTGGCAAACACGCCGGCAGCGACGACTATGGCGACTACGGTTACTGGGATGGCAACCTTATACAACGTTCCCAGATGTCTCACCTCTCCCTGTCATTTCAGGACGGAAAGAATATATAGATTCCCCAAATAAACTATATAGAGAAATGTAGATGACGGAAGAGGTAAGCGAGGAAACGAGAAAAATCCAGTTTACTGGGAGATCCACCTATATAGTTTCACTTCCAAAGAGATGGGTGACTTCGCTGGGTTTAAAGGCTGGAGGCCAAATAATAATATCTCAACAAAACAACTCACTTATTCTGACTCCTAAGGAAACGGCCAGGCCTCCACTCCAGCCGGTTGAAGCTGTCCTCACAATCTCGGATAGGGATGCTCCCGACACTATAACGAGGGCCATTATCTCCTTGTATTTGGTGGGGTATAACTTCATTAGGGTGCGCACGAAGGAAGAGCGCGTAAGCACCGAGAAAAGGAACGCTATAAAGGAGCTGACGCGGAGGAAGCTGGTCGGCACAGAGATCATCTCAGAAACTCCTAACGAAATTAGACTGCAAATATTGGTGAGTTACCCTGAGCTTTCTGTCGATAATGCTTTGAGGCGCATGTGCGTTATCGCCTCTTCGATGCACAACGATGCGGTACAAGCGTTAAGAGATTTGGACAAAAAACTTGCTGAAGAAGTCATCCAGCTGGACGACGAAGTCGACCGCTTCAGCCTCTACATAATACGACAGTTAAAGGCGGCTGTGCAAAACGGTAGAATCCTCAGGGATATTGGGCTTTCCAGCCCCCGCGATTGTTTAGGCTACAGGGTGATCGTAAAGTTTGTGGAAAGAATAGCTGACCACGCAGCAGCGATAGCGGAAAACGTCTTATCACTAGAAGAGAAGTTAGATGAGGCAGTTTTTCAGAGGCTCTATGAAATGAGCACCCTCGCCCAGAACGTATTTGATGATGCAATAAAGTCCCTGTTCAAGAAAGATTTCACATTAGCTGATCAGGTAGTCTCCAGGGCCAGGGCAGTGGCGGGCCTCGAAAAAGAAGCGGTAAAGGAAATCCAATCGAAAACCAGGCAAAGCGACATCACTAGCATAAGAATGATAATGGAGAGTATAAGACGGACAGCGGAATACGCGAGCGACATCGCAGAGATAGTCCTAAACATGAACATAAATCAAATTATTGCGGCATGATATGTACACCTCAGCTCCAGCTCTTTTAGGAGACACGGACCTGATACCTTAGGAGAACCGAGGGGCGGGTTTGCTTCACGCGCCGATGGTGTGTCCAGGAGCTTCGTGTCTTCACATCATTCGTTGCCTTAACACCTATTCCTCGGTTTCCGCCTCCAGTTGGGCTTCTCTTCTCCTCTCCTCCACCAGTTCCCTCCACCATCTCTTGTCTGGTCTTGGTAGCCCGTATATTTCTCGTGTAAAGCCGAAGGTGGACAGGACTGTTTCGGCCGCGTCCAGGACCATGTCCCGGTACTTTTCCCTGTCGGGGTTTACCTTTCCCTCTATCAGGTCGTAGGCTATGACTCGGCAGAGGGGGTTGTGGTGGTCTGCGTCGGTGTATATGAAGTCGACCGGTTCGCCCGGGTTTACGCTTCGGCCCCTGCTGGTTAGTTGTATGGCCGCTGTGACGTGGGGGAAGAGGCTTCTGTATTGGGTGAGGGGCTTCCTGAGGATCTTTGATACCACGAGGTCTTCGGGGGGCACCCTACCCTTCATCACCTCCTCGATGGCTTCTGTTACGAGTTGGAGGGCTTTATCGTAGCCCTCTGTTCGAACCTTTTCGGCGTCTTCGCCGCTGAAGAGGGTCTTGATCAGCCTAGTCTGAAACTCTTTGATGAATCTTGGTGTGTCGTGTCTTCTGAGCTCGATGCCCCTGGCAATTATCTCGCCGTCGTATAGGATGCCGAAGTAGTGTTTCTGGGCCTCCATAATGTGTGAGGGGTCCTCTTCGAGTGGTAGGAGGATGAGGAACTTGTAGTGGTGGTCGAGCGCGATGGGGAGCCCCGTGTGTTCGCTGAGCTCGTGGGCGAGCCTCTGGTAATCCTCTCTGGTGGCGCCCTCCTTCTTGACGAAGATGCTGTCGCAGTCCGCGTAGACTATCTCGAAGCCCCTCTGCTGGACGTAGTCCTTGGTCCGGAGCATGAGCTGCCTCGACCTCCTGTTGATCTCTTCGAAGGCCAGGACGTTGCCGAAGCGGTTCCAGCAGCAGCCCGATGTCCCGTAGAGGGTGACGAGGATCAGCTTCAGGGCGCTCTGGCGCTGCTCACACCACATCCACTCCCTGCTGCCCTTGGGGAACTGGCTCCTCAGCCTCTTGAAGCGGAGCCTCCTCTCCAGGTAGCGCTTTGTGATGGATGGTAGGAGGGCGTCCTCCCTCCACTCCACACCCGCCGGCGTTACCGTTTCGTAGCTGATGCACTCCTTGACGATGATGTGGGGGTACTGGGACTCGAAGTCGAGCTCGGCCACGTTCTCGTGGACCACACCTATCCTGGGTGGGATGATCATGCCTCCCTTGTCTCTCTCCAACACCACACTCATGGGCCTGATGTATTCGTAGTAGCCCGTGTCCCTGGGGATGACGTACCCCCTCTTCATCAGCTCGTAGCAGCACCTGCTATCGTTAACCCGGTTGCTCGTCCATCGGCCCGCGATGCCCGGGGGGAGGAAGCTGAACCTCGCCCTCTCAACCAGCCCAGCCACACCCCACTCATCGAATGAGCACCCGAACTGGCTGTAGTCCAACGCAACCCTGCCCCGAACCCAGTAGGGCAGGGGCTTCCTCACCCTCTCGATGTCCACAGCCTCTCTGCCCAGCTGGGGGTTCAAGCCCAGGATCCTGGAGCGGGTGTGGAGGTAGGGGAAGGTGAAGCCGTCGCATCTAGGGCAGACCAGGAAGTCGGGGTCCCTGGATTTGATAATGTCCGCGAGCTCCTGGATAACCTGTGCCTCGGGGCCCTGGATAACCCCCTCCTCATCCCCGAACCTCACTTCGATCGAGTGGATGGGGTGTTGGCCTGGATCCGGGTTCAGCGCTGGTATGTGGAGGTCGAAGTATAGGGTTGTGAAGGGTGGGGGTTGGACCTCCTCATCATCCTCCACCTTCACAACGCCCAGCAGATTCCCCCCTTCATCGTAGGTTACGTGCACCCGGCTCGTGGGCTCCACCCCCAGCCTGGTAAAGAGGTACTGCTGGATGTGCAGGAGGTCGGTGTTGAAGAGCTCCCCCACGTACTCTGAGGACTCCAGCCACCTTACAACCCGCCTGTAGCTCGACGCCCTATCCACGGTTACCCGCAGAACCTTCTTCCTCCCCCTATCCCGGAGGCTTGTGTACTTCTCCTCCCAGACCACATCGGCTATGTGTGGATGGCCTTGAAGCAGTGTGATGAGCCGCTCGCCCTCCTCCAGGCCCTTCGGGAGGATGTAGAGGCTGGGTTGATACCTGTCTCTCAGCTTGATGGTGCGGCCATCCACGGTTTTGATCCAGAGGGCCGCCTCATCACCCTCTATGTATGCGTCGAGTATCCAGCCCAGGGCGCTACCCATCCTTCAAGGACCTCGCCCCGCCGCCCACCCTGGCCTCCAGCGCCTCCAGCCTCCTCTGAAGCTCCTGGATCACCCTCTCCCTCTCTTCAAGCCTCCTCCTCAGCAACTCTATGAGCTTCCGGTTGTGTATGTTCGCTGTGATGTTGAGGGCGTCTATCACGGTGGGCAGGTTGGAGTTGCCCATGGCCGCCTGCTCCACACCCCAGGCCTCCTTGAGGAGGAGGTCGAAGGCCTCCCTATGCCCCAGCTCGATGAGGGCGCTCTGGTAGCTCGTCTTCAGCTCCCCCACCGCCTCCTCGTAGCGCCGGCGGAACGAGGGCGTTATCCTACCCATCAGGTCAACACCTCCCTCCGAAGCATAAAGTGTGATTGACTCTGGGGTCTTCCTGCAGGGGTGCTTGATGAGGTATGCTTTGATGGCATCCTCCCTAAGCCTCCTCAGGTATGTGATGATGCCCGCGGCGTGGCGCAGGAAGCTCCCCCCCAGCGGGCGTGGTATGAGGCCCCTCCCCGCCTGCATGGCGTCGGCGGTCACGACTAGAGCGACGCCCCTGCTCGCCGCGGCCCTCCAGAGAAGGTTTACCACCCGCTTAAGGATCCCCCTCGCCACCTCAACCCTCTTGGAGTCTGCGAGGAACCTGGTGATGCTGTGGATGGCCAGCAGCTTGATGTCGGGGTCCCTCTCCATCAGTTCAGCGACCTGGTTGGCGACCACCAGCTGCCTCTCCTCGTTGTATGCGGCTGCGGTGTAGATGCTTCTGAACACATCCATGGGCTCGATGCCCACCCGCTTGGCCACGGCGCCCAGCAGTGATGGGTTGAGGACCGTCTTACCGGTGTAGTAGTCCGTGTTGTTGAAGTAGATGCCCTTCGCCTGAAGACCACCCCTCTCCCTGGGCAGCACACAGTTCACCAGGAGCCTGTGAATGAGGGCGTCCAGGGCCTCCCGGTCGCCGTAGAATAGATAGAAGAGGCCCACCTCAACCCCGCCGATCAGGCCATCCAGCTCGGCGCTGCCGGTGCTCATCCTGAGCCTCTCATCATAGAGGGCCTCCGCCGCCCTCCTCATCACCACGTGGTTCAGGGCGCCCTCACCCCCTCCCCCAGACCGCCCCTCGACGGGCATCTCCAGCGGGGGCCCAGGGGCCCTTCATCGGAGGTGTGTCCAGTCCCTCCCCGCATCTCAGCCCACCCGCAGGATCCGCCGGGGGAGGAAGCAGAGCTGGTCTGGTAGCTGGACCACCCGACCCCTGGCCCTGATCCTCTTGCCCAGAAGCCTCCGGTGGATGTCGTTGAGGATGAGCCTCTGCGCATCCACACCCATCTCCTCCCCCTCCAGGAGGGGTAGGGCGCAGTCGCCCAGGCGCAGGTCCTGTAGGGCCCCCCTCAACACGGCCCTCACCCGCCCGGTCAGCGACGCCCTCCTGGCCTCCACGAACCTCATCACGCCCTTCCGTATGTGAAGGGCCCCCTCCTCGAAGTAGGCCTTTGAGGGCGGGTATGTGAAGAGCTGCCCGGAGCCCGTCGGCCTCACCTTGAGCAGAGGCGTTTCGTCCGGCTCGACCTCCAATCCGTACACATCCCGCCAGAACTCCACGAGGCTTCTTCGATCACCCTCCGATACGGCCTGCTCACCGGCCCTCCTGTAGATGACCTCCTCGATGCAGCCGAGGCGGCCCAGGGGTGCGAGGTGGACGCAGCACCTATAGCCCTTCAGCGCCCTCTCTATCGCCTCAGCCGACGCCCCCCGACCCCTCCTCCACTGGACATAGTCCCATACGCTCTCCCTCACCAGGGCCTGTGGCGAGGCCTCGACGGCCACCCTCCCTTTGAGCAGCGCCAGCCGGACGGAGAACCCAAGGTACAGCTTGGCCCGCTCACAGCCATAGAGGGGGGTTGGCTCATCCAGCAGGTAGAGGCCGTGGAGCAGAGGCCTACCCGTTATCAGCCTGATCCTCGACTCCAGGGCCCTTTCGATGAGCCTCCTCAGAATCCTCGAGTCCTGAGGGTCGGCCGGGTCAAGCCGCCTCCGAGAGGCCTCCGAGAGGCCGATGGGCAGGTCTCTGCCCGAGGGGAAGTAGGCGAGGTTGAAGCCCTCGGTGGCCATGATGCGGTCCCTGCTGCGGAGGCTCGGGGCATCCTCCACGACCGCCTCAACCACTTCGACAGCATCGGGTAGGGCCAGGTGGTAGGTGATCAGGTCGAAGCCCGCCGCCCGCTGGGGCGCGCTGGCCAACAGCAGGACTTCACCCAGGCTCCTCCCCAGCACCTCCGCCGTGATATGTGGGGGCAGGATTGTCTTGATGGAGCCTGAGCCGTCGTAGAGCCTGGCTGAAACCCTCAGGTCCCAGCCCCAGCCCTCACCACAGCCCCTGGGGCAGGTTTCCTGGGTGAGCCTCCCGCAGCCGTTACACCTCTTCACCAGGCCGGATGCGCTATAAATAGTGGAGACCACACCCTCCAGGGTTACATCGTGGATCGGCCTGGGTATGCACCCGATCCTCGGCCTCCACACATACCCTTCGATGTCCTCCACAGGCAGGGCTTCGATCCCGCTCCACTCTGTGAGGATGAGGAGGACCGATCTATCCGGGTATTCGTGCACATAGGCTGACCTGATGCGGTACACACCGTTTCTCTCCAAGGGGGGTGAGGGCCTATGGCTGATGAAGGGTGTCCTGAAGGTTCTATCCTCCAGGAGCCCCTGCTGTATCGGCTTCACACCCAGCCGGTCACGCCCCTCCAGCACCCTGAAGGAGACGACCCTCGCTATGGTATCCACGTACCTGCCCGGTGTGAGCTCGGCCAGGGTGAGTAGCGGCCGGCCCCCAAAGGGCTTCGGCTGTGGTAGTGCTTCCGGCGCCGGGGGTATATGGCCTCCATCGAGTAGCAGGCTCAAAGGGCCTCACCATCTAGCCCGCAGGGCGCTGCCCGTGGGCTAACCCTCCATCGGCTTCCCCCTGACCTCCGGGTCGGTCACACCCTTCTCGTTGATGGTGAAGGTTGCTTCGGAGTGGGGGTGGTAGGGGCTGTCGACCATGATCGCCCTCCTATCCTGCCCAGCCTTCTTCAGATAGAGCCTGTAGGTGCAGGCGTGGGCCATTATATGCCCCCCGGCCGGCCTGTTGGGGTCCCCGAAGAAGATGTCCGGCTGGGCCTGAACCTGGTTGGTGACCACCACCGCCACGTTGTATATCTCGGCGATCCTCAGCAGCCTATGGATGAGGCTGTTCAGCCTCTGCTGCCTTTCCGCCAGCGCCCCCCTGCCGGTGAATTCAGCCCTATGCAGGCTGATGACGCTGTCGACCACCAGAAGCCTGATGCCATACTTCTCGATGGGCCTGCCCAGGCCCTTCACGACGAGCTCCAGATGGTTGCTGTTGTAGACCCTGCAGAAGATCACGTTGTTGAGGGCCTCCTGTGGGTTCATACCCCTCGCCTCCGCGATCTGATAGAGCCTCTCGGGCCTGAACGTGGACTCCGTGTCTATGTACAGTGCGTTCCCGCCCAGGCCCCCCTGGTCGACGGGCAGCTGGCAGGTTACGCAGAGGGTGTGGCAGAGCTGCGTCTTCCCGCTCCCATACTCACCCCACAGCTCCGTTATGGCCTGGGTCTCCACCCCACCCTTCAGCAGCCCATCCAGGTTCCTTGAGCCCGTGGTGCACCTCATCAAAGCCCTCCTCCTTTCGAAGACCTCCGACGCCCTCATGAACTCCCTGTCCAGCAGCCCGCTCTTCATCAACACGGCCTGGGCCAGGTAGATGAGTGCACAGGCATTCTCCCTCGAGCCACCCAGCGTCTGGGCGACCTCGTCTGGAAGGGCCGCCGCCAGGTCCAGGACGGACTCTATCCCAGCCTCACGGAGCTTCCTCTCGGTGGCTGGCCCCACACCATCCAGGTCCTTGAGCGTTAGATCCAGCAGGGTTCGCGGCATATCCCACCTTTGAGAGATGCGGGCGGCCCCTGGTATTTAATCGCTGGAGGAGTATAGCACCCGGGGGGGGGGAGGGGGGTATGCCAGATCCGCCCACCAGCCCACATCGGGCTTGCTGGGGCTTGGAGCCCAGGACACCCGGAGGGGGATGTGTGCCCCTTTATCGAGCCCCCATGGGGGTCTGGAGCAGCCTGCCCCCTTAACCCTCTAGATTGCTTCGAGGGCCTTGAGGAACTCTATGAGCCTCCTCACCTCCTCCTTTTCGGCGTTGATCTGATACTTTTTCACGGCATATGTGTACTGCTTCACCCAGCCCATCTCACATAGCTTCCTGAGGATCTTCTCCGCGTCCTGCCTCCTTAAGCCTGTTCTCTTCGCCACGGCGTAGGCTGTGAATAGCTGGTCCGGCTCCCCGGCCAGGGCCACCAGGGTCCTGATCCTGCCTTCGCTCCCCAGCGCCTCCACCAGCCCCTCTACAACCCTTCTCCTCCTATCCTCCATCTATACCGCTCTTCAGGCGCTCCATGAGTGTGTCGAGGAATCGGTCGAGGGCCTCCGTGGGCACGCCGCTGATCCCTATCGACGTCAGGGACTTAATCTCCACGATGCCCCTGTCGTGCAGGTCTTGGACGCACTCCTCTATCTCATCCACCCCCAGCGGCTTGAGCCCGTACTCCTCCCAGACCACCCCGGTGGCCAGCCTGATCTCCTTGAGGGATGTATAGGGTCTTCCCCGCCTCCCGCTGGCCTTCAGCGCCCTCACCACGCCCAGCAGCACCAGCTTCTCCCTCTCCGGGAGGTTGGCGATATCCTCCTCCGTTATGGAGGGGTTGGTGGCGCTCACAACCCTCCTGATGTGCTCGGGTGTGACGGCGGCGGCGCCCTCGTACTCGGCCAAGTTCCCCGAGTAGAGGAGGAGGTCGAGGGCGTACCTCATGTCCCCGTTGACGGGGGGCTTCGCCGTGATGTCCGCCACATACTCCAGCACGTCGCTCGAGACCGCCCGGGGCTGGAAGGCCTCCTTAACCCTGTGGTCCAGGATGTCCACTATTTGCTCCCAGGTGTAGGGCTGGAACTCCAGGGGTAACCTGCCCAGCGTGCTGATGGCGGCCTCGTCCAGCAGCTTATAGAAATCCCGGCTTCTCGCGGTGAAGACCACCCCGATGACGTTGGAGGGCACCCCGGGCTCCGATATCTCCTCCAGCCTAGTGATGTCATAGATGACGTCGGGCTCCCTGGTGTGTCTGATGAAGTAGTCTATCTCGTCCAGTGTTATCAGCAGGTACCGACCCCTCTCCCTGAGATACTTTACGAGCTGGTATAGGAGCTCCTCGGCGCTCAGACTGGCCGAGTAGGCCTCGGGGGCCGCCTGCTGGACCAAGTACCTGTAGAGCACAACCCGGCTATGGCCATGCAGCATGAGGTTGATGTATATGTGGTGGAGGTCTATCCTCAGCCGCCTCGCCTCCGCCTGGAGGCGGTCCCCGAAGAGCCTGGTGACGGCCGTCTTACCACAACCCACACTCCCAATGATCTGGATGCTGCGCAGATGCACCTGGGAAGGGTTGGCCAGCGCATCCCTGAAGAAGCTGTGCAGCCGGCCGATATACTCTTCCCGATGGGGTAGAGTGGGGGGTATGTACCTGGGTGTGAGCTTCTCCCTATCCTTGAATATCAAACCCTGACCAACACTATCTGCCATCCCTTAAAGGTGCGGCTCTAAAAGCCGTTTCCATCACCCCCCGAACCATTAAGACCCGGCCCCATTTCCCCTTAGCCCAGACGCGCCGAACCCAAACGTGGCCTGCATACCGGAGCTAGACGAACCTCGATTCACCTTGAAGAAGGCATGGCCGTTGTAGAGTAGATGGAATGATAAGGTCAGCCTTCAGACGGTACATCGAACTCTGGAAACCATGACTCTTGCATTCCCGATCATTCTGTGATCGTGAATCGACTTCTCGAGAAGGGGTGCGATATAGACGCCTCTTCCGTAAGGTATTAGAAGTCGATACACATAGGTTTGCTAGCTTGACGACAATATTCTCGTAACTACCTCAAGACTTCGCCTAGGATCGGAGAGTAAGACCCATAGCTTTTCGCCGTTGCTCTTCAGCGTCATTCGGAGAAGATAGAGCAGAATTGCAAGGCTAATAGCTTGGGCGAGCAGGTGGGCTCCAAGAGGTCCTAGAGTGTAGACTAGAGGACCGGTTATGTACCTGGGTCCAAACGGCCAGAGTACTGGGTTGAACTCATGATGCACATAGTCTATCAGAACATGGCTTAGGGCGCCAATTATGGCGGACAACGCAAATCCAGCATTTAGTTTAAAGGTCTCGAATCCATGTATTCCGATCCTCTCCACCCTCAACCGATGCAGGATGTAACAAGCCGCAATTGTCAATATCAAGTCAGCGGTAAATGCACCTATCAAAGAGTGAGTGACCAATCTGTTTGGGTAGATGCCGAGCAGAAAGAACACCAAATTCTCCACATCTGGTATCATTGATCCGATCGTTAGAGCGGAAAAGCTGAGGTTTCTATAATACATCTTAATAGGCCAAGCATAAACGACGTGAAGTGGCGTTATCGGCAATTGATTCTTTCCCTCTTTCTCAAACATTTATCAACTTGTTGGACTCAGGAATTCGATTGGTTTCAAGGTTTCCGCCTGCCTCCGCAAAGCTCATTACCTGTTAACCTGTGCCAGAAATCTCCAGTGCTTCTGCATGGCACCTATGTTTGCTAACTCACCCACATTAAGGGTAGAGAGCGGATATGACTGTTGTTTCAGAATACCAAAGGCTTCCGAGGATGAGAGGTCATGACCGTCTCACTCCGGAATGGAAGCTGAAGTCTTGGGAGAGGTAAACCCCTTTGTCCATGGGGTCGCGCGGCGGATTCTCTGGGGATTCTGGGTGCTTCGTGTATGCCCCAGCCGAAGAATACGTGGACAAGGCCTTCCACTACTGAGGCGACTCTGATCAATCCGAAGGCTATCGCTAAAAGTAGCAACCCATTGCTTTTTACATCTTTTATAGCTCCTGTACGCAACCAAGGCTATGGTTGTACCATGTACCAGCGGCCACTATAGCTGTCTTGAGTGAAGAGGGTTGGATGTGGAAGGAAATTATCGGACACCTCTAACTGTTGACGGATAACGGTAGAATTTACTCGCCACGTCCTCATTAGGTACGACATGGACTTCTAGCCTGCCTTGCCCACAGCGTAGGTTTAGCTCTCGAAATACACATCTATAGAGGTCGGAGTGCCTCCCTTTGTCGGTCACCGTGGAACCTTCTATTACGATCAGTCCCGCCTTCTTCATCCTTGTAATGTGGTCGTAGCAGGTGCTAAGTGGAATTCCCAGCTCCTCTGATATCTGGGCGGCGGTTTTAGCAGTCTCCATAATTGCCATCATGATTTTGCGCGTCACGTCTTGGCCGATACATTTGAGTACTCTTGACACAAGACCTTGGTCTTGGATAATCATATGCCCATGCGCTAGCATCTCTGTGCTCTCCTGGATAGGCTTTTGCATCAGCTTGTCTTCCAAAGCCCTAGATGCACCCTCAAGGCAATTCCTTTACAATAATCCTTCCACCGGCCCAGGGGTGGAAGGTACACTTGTACACGTACTCCCCTGGGGTCGTGAACTTGTAGCTCCAAGACTTGCCTGCAGCAAGCATGCCTGAATCAAAGCCCGTTGCACCACTAGGGACTTTGAACGGGGTTACTGTGTGTGCCATGGAATCCTTGTTGACCCATACCACCGTGTCCCCCACTGCTATCGTCACCGTGTTTGGTGAATAGTATTTTTCGCTGAAAACTAAAGCCCTCCCTCCAGCCCTCAGGTGGCAAGTACGCCTTTTCTGGGATGACTACTTCGACAGTCTTCGGAGCTGGCCTAGGCAAGGTTGGTGCCTGTGTACTCCAGAGCCAGATCATAACACCTACTATTGCGGCTACTACGACCACAACACCAATTACCAGACCCGTTCTCCTACTAATGCTCATGCACTGGAGATACCACTGGGTGCTCCGCAACCACTTTTATCCCTGGTTTCACCGAAGGGTCGACGATTACCTTTATCACCCTAGCAAACGCTCCGTACGCAGGAAGGTGGTATACGGTACCGGTGCAGAGGCACATGAGGTTGATGCCCGTCAGAACCTCCGCAGGTTTGAATGTGTGCGGAACAACATAGTAGTGTTGATCTTTCGGAACAGTGCTTCGAAATACAAAGGTGACCAGCTTCTCCTCCCCCGGTTTAATGAACAGAACGCCTCCGGGGAGCTCTCTACCTGCTATCTTCACTGGCTCACCTGCCTTATAACTGGTCGTTGTCCAGTGCTCAACCCCTTCTGGAACCTCGTGAACGGATGTTATAACACCCTCAAGCCTCACAAACCGGCTGAAGGTAAACTTGATTGCTATGTGCCCCGGCGGAGGGTCGGGTATAGCTGCAAGCTCGGCGGCCTCGGGGGAAACCGTTATCTCCAACTTCTTTATCGCGTCTTCAATCCCAGCAACTTTCTGCTTTACGGAAGCGAGATCAGAGATGTAATAGGCTGTATAGGCTGACAAGCCCAGGGACAGGACAAGCAACGCTAGTATGGCAGCTGTGAAACCTCTCCCCTGCATGGTTTAAGAAAGGTTTCGATGGGATATTTAAGTGGGTAAGGTGATTCCCAATTCCGGGAGTCTCGGAATTCGCTGCCAAGCCAAGGTGTTGCGTATGCGGTCGCTCGCTCATAATGATTTATGTTGACCAACGTTTCCAAATACGTAAAGAACCTACGCGTTAGCTGTAACGTTCCTTATGTTGCGATTGTGGCTCGGTACCTCCCGTAGATGATAGGTTGTCTCTAAAATCGGTGTTGCAGAAGTAGAGGCCCACCGAATCTCGCAGGTTGCGCACGAATCCTTGAAGGGTCTCTTCATTCTTTGATTATGGCCTCAATCGCGTGCAGAGCGAAGGTGGTCACGATTGCTGCAACACGGCCCCTGGCTATGCGGGTGAGTAAGCTCTCGCATCCCTCGGCCTTATCCCGCCCCCTAGTAGCGACTCGTGAAACAGGTTAGTATCAAGCAATATCAATCGAGCTTACGCCATTGATGACACTCCAATCGGCCTTGCCGGGCTCCATGAACCTCATCATGGCCTGCTCAGGCGCTTTCTTCAGCGCCCCCTTCTTGAAGCCGTAGGCCTCCATCACTCTTCACCTGAACTTCCCGGCCAAGGCCTCGTCCACTTTGACCCTGAGGTTTCGCTTATATGCCGTTATGGACATACCGCACATATATAACTTCCCGTGGCCGTCCAGAGCCCTGGCTGAGTGACCAGTCCAATCCTCCATCGAAATGCTGGCATGGCAGGAGAGAGCAGGTGGCTCTCCCTTATATCGAGGTGTCGGATATTGATCCCGGAGCACCCCGCGTCAACACCATAGCTTCGAGGTGATGATTGGATGCCTCCCCCGGCAGTAAAGACGGTTCGCGACCTGATCTACTGGGAGTACGCCAAGCTCATCGCCGAGAGAGCTGTGGGCAGTAGGAGGCAGTGGGCCTTTGTTATGGATAGGTTTAGGAAGCTCGTTGAAGGCAGGATTAAACCTTCAGATATAATCCGTGAAAACAAGCTTCTGGTGGAGAGCGGGAAGAGGTGTGCATACTGTGCTTCGGAGAGGGGGCTCAGCTGGGAGCATATCATCCCTCTCTCGCTAGGTGGCCCTGATGATATTGACAACCTCGTTTTGGCATGCCGGGGCTGTAACTCCAGCAAGGGGGACAGGGACCCGTACGCCTGGTATCTAGCTGAGTATGGGGAGCGGGGTAAGTATCGCGTCCCTCGCTTAGTAGCGGGCAAGTGCTTGAAGCTCTTCTATGATCGAGCTGAAATTATTGGGGTCTTGGATAAGCCGCTCATTCAGATAGGGGTGGAAGACATAGAACAACTTGCGGCCATACTTTATGGATACCCGTGACTCATGTTATAGGCCTACTCGTAAGCATGGAGGGTTGGAGGATGATGAAGCCGACGCTGAGAGGGGAGCTCTCCAGATATCCAGTCAGGTGAGGGGGGGAGGGTTTGGAGGGGCGTTCTTTGCGAAGCCATGTTTAGGGGTCGCCGATGGTGACTAAGTTGATCAACCCCGAGATCACGCGGCAGATGCTTTGGGGATCTTGAGTGCGTGAGTATCTCCTCCAGATTCCTTAGAGGCTCGGGAATACGGTGTCGGCGAAGGTCTTGAGGGCTTCGACACCATAGCCTTCTCGGACGCCCAGGACGTAGTAGTTGAGCCCTACTTGCTTGAACTCTTCGATCTCCTTCCAGTAGGTCCTGGGGCTCTCTGCAACGCCGAACCGGCAGGCCCATGTGAACTCCCGTTTGGCGCCCGCTTTCAATCGGGCGTCTTTGATCAGGTTTGCGCCCCACAGATAGTCCTCGGGTTTCTTGATGAAGTCCCCGCTCCGGGGGCCCAGCGGCACCCATCCGTCACCGTAGGTTCCGGCGTATCTTAGCATTCGCCGCCCATGGCAGCCGAACCAGATGGGCGGGTGTGGTTTCTGCAGCGGCTTGGGTTCGAGCACCATATCCTTCAACTGGTAGAAGTGCCCGGCATATGTGACTTTGTCCTGGGTCCACAGCTGGGTCAGGACTTGTAGGGCCTCTCGGAACTGGTTGACGCGCTCCCGATGAGCATACCATCGGCTGTACATGTCAAACTCCCTTCGAAACCAGCCTGCCCCCACCCCGAGGATGATACGGCCACCGGACAGGAGGTCGGCCGTCGCGACCATCTTCGCCAACATCCCAGGTGGTCTGAAGGTGATGGGCGTGACGTTGGTGCCCAGTCGGATGCGCTCGGTCCTAGCCGCCAAATAGGGGAGAACCGTCCATATCTCCACCAGGTCATTTCGGTCCTCGACGGCGTAATGATCGGATAGGAAGAAGGCGTCGAATCCCAGGGCTTCGGCTGCCGTCACAAACTCTCGAATCCTTGGAATATCTGGGTAGTTGCCCAGCATGACTCCGAACTTCATCCTGGGAGCCTCAGCTTCTCCACCATACCCGAACGCTTTAACGTTTGCAGATGGTGCCCCATGATGAAGGGCTTCAAGCCTAGGATTTGCATCGTTCATCCCTTCGGTTCCACCCACTTCTTGGGACACCTCTTTCACCTCCTGCTCTCCGACGAGCACACTCTTTGCATCACTCTCCCAGCGCCATTTCTAATCTTAGGGGACAGAAGCGTTAATGCTTTAGGTTAGTCGGCCAGCCCTCCATAACGGGTAAGGGATCCTGTGACACATAGGGAGGAGGTTCATGCGCTTAGGAGGAAGGCCTCTGAGTTCCTGGCCCAAGCGAAGTCTGCGCTTAGGGATGGCCACCATAACCTCGCATGCTTCTTATCAGACCAGGCGGTGCAGCTCTACTTGAAGTCAGTCCTTTTGGAGCTTGTAGGCGACTACCCTAGGACTCACAGCATTAGGCTTCTAATTCGAGAGTTGATGAAGGTCAAACCCTCTAAAGACTTGGAGGAGTTTCTGAATAAGAACAGGGCCAGGATCTCAAGCCTGGAGGATGCCTATATAATGGCGAGGTATACGGCGAAGGAGTACGAGGAAGAGGATGCCAGGGATTCGCTTATGCTCGCAGAGGAGCTGATCAGGCTCGTGGGAGGGGGGGCTTGAGATGAGCTTCATGGACACTCTTAGGCTGAGGGCGGCTATGGTTAGGGAGTGGCGTAGATGGGCCCCTAGCCTCGCAAGGGCCGTCAAGGAAGTGTTACCAACTGCTGAAGTGTATGTTATCGGAAGCGCTGTTAGGGCTGAGGCCAGCGGGGGCAGCGATGTAGATATCCTCATCGTCTCTCCGGATTTACCTGAAGGGGCCCTTCAGAGGGCTATGATAAAAGTGAAGATAGAGGAGGTGGCTGGCCTGCCGTACTACCATCCTTTTGAGATGCATCTGGTGACGCATAACGAGGCGAAACGGTATCTTGCAATGGCTGGCCAAGAAAAGGAGAGGTTGATTCCATAGTGGCCTCAGCCCATCTACACGAGGACCTCAGAGTATAACATGATCGAAGAAGAGATGAAGGGCGAAAGGGTCAGGTCGTAATCCGAAGAGCCCCGCGGAAGGCACTGAAAATCCACCCAGGCTCAAAGGTCATCTGCAGACTTGAGGGAGACAAAGCGGTCATACAGAAACCAGAGGTTGACACTGCCGCCATTCTTGAGGGCATGGCGAGGAAGGGGCCGCCATTCTTGAGGGCATGGCGAGGAAGGGGCCGTCTATCAAGCGGATTCCACCTCATCTCTACGAAGAAGAGTTCGCAGGAAGGGTGCGACCAGATGCTTTACCTTGATGCAAATGTCTTCATATATGCGGCCCTAAATCAAGAAGATATCGGAGAACGAGCTCGATCACTACTCAGGGAAGTACAGCGGGGCAAGCTGCCTGCCGCTTCATCGACTCTAACCTTTCATGAACTTGTCTGGGCGGTCAAGAGGTACAGGAGTTTTGAAGATGCCATCACTGCTGGAGAAGCCTTTATGAGCATGCCCGGCCTGAAGCTAGTAGATGTGGATGATGATTTACTTTCAGCGTCGTAGAGTTGATGGAAAATATATAGAGGTTATTCACCTCTGCATGTCTATGTTATAATAGGTGGTTACCTATGCATGTAACACGGGTGCCATGGAAGCTGATGGGCCTTCTCGCTTCCGTACTCTTCGCGCTCTTTGCCGCGGGTATCATCTGGGCCGTGACGGAGATCGATAGGACCATGGGCCCTATCTTCGCCTACGTCGCAGGTCTGGTGATCACCATAACACCATGCTGTCTTCCCCTATTCTTGGTCATCACCTCCCTTACGGTGAAACAGAGACTTTATGGGGATGCGTTGATGGTTGCAGCATCCTTCGGCGCAGGGATAGCGCTTTTCAGTGCGGTGCTGGGTGCAGCGCTAGCAACCACTGGTTGGCTCGTTGGACTCTCACAGGTTAGCGGTATTGTATTCGCGGTCGGGGGAGCAATCGGTTACTCCTATGCTGTGAGCGAGCTCTTCCGACTCCGTTTGCCGGTTCTCGGGTGGAGGATGCTGCGGATGAGGCCAGCCAGCAATTCCTACGCCGCCGCATTTTCCACTGGGCTGATTTTAGGTGCCGGGGACATAGGATGCCCCAACCCCTTCCGCTACGCCCTCCTCTCTTTCATAGCGGCCTCGGCCAAACCAGCCACCGGGGCCACCCTTGGGCTCCTATACGGCCTGGGCGCGATCACACCCCTGATTTTAGCCGCAATCCTGGCACTTCTCGGCATCAACCTAGGTATGGCTATGAGAAGGAGTACGGGCAGAATCGAGAAGGCTGTGAATCTCGCGTTCCTTCCCATCGGCTCATTCCTCGTAACCTTCGGTGTATTCGGCGAGCCCTGGTATGAGTCAACGATAATCCATAACGTGTGGGAAGCCATATTGTTGCGTTACGGCCTCGTCGAACCCCATGGTCACCCCGGGGAGGCAGGTACCTTTAGCACTCTCGGCAATATGACTTTCCTGCTGATGGTTGCAGGACCTTTAGGGGTCTATTTCTTCAGACCGAGGAGGAATCTGAATGAAGTCGACGGTGAATGATGAGTGACGTCTCCACCCCCTTCCCGCTATTAATTCCTTCGGTGGTCCGTTTCCTGAAAGTGGCTGCGGGTCCCTTCAAGCAGTTACTGATGCGGGGTAGAAGCTAAACCTAGACTCTCGATGGGGGAAGACCCGCTAAAGGATCGGTATCATCTCGGCCTTGGTCCACCTATCGTGCATGTAATTCTCCTACCCCACTCGGCTGGTGAACCTAGCCATGGGCGCCGCTCAGCAGGGCTTGGGTAGCCCCTGCAGCGATTCTCTCTGGCGCTGGTCAGACGGGGTATGACCCGCAGGTGCGGCAGTATGTGCGTTCCGGTGCCACGCCTGCGCCGCAGTATGGGCACTCCTTCTCCCCAGGCCTGGGCTGTGGGATGCCTCCAACCTCTTCTAGGAGGACCTTGAGGTAGTAGGCTTGCTCTCTGTCTCTGGGTCTTCCCTTGGCTCTGGATGTAAGGGCCCTGTACTCTTCATCGGACACGAGGGATGCTATGTAGCTGCC